>Ga0209023_10000918_pt1 | contig 41631 bp, 41 predicted proteins | sample LakOneMetagenome_FD_187468 | JGI IMG/M metagenome (GOLD analysis project Ga0209023, IMG submission 187468) | Freshwater and sediment microbial communities from Lake Erie, Canada (SPAdes) (version 2) | ecosystem: Environmental > Aquatic > Freshwater > Lentic | place: Lake Erie, Canada...
AAGTAATTTTAATACTCAATATCAATTATAACCGTATGGCAAAGTTCCGCAGAATATCTCTAATTTCCTTTTTCCTTATTGCCGGTTCTTATTTTGTTGATGCCCAGGTTAATGCCGTGGAGTTTGGGAAGAACAGGGTTCAGTACAAAAAATTCAAGTGGAAATATTACCAGACCAGGAACTTCAATGTTTATTATTACCAGAACGGCGAAGAACTGGCCAAATTCATAGCCCAAAGCGCCGAAAAAGAATTGCCCCAGATAGAAGAAGCCGCCGAATACAGCCTGCAGCGCCGGGCCAATATCGTTTTATATAATGAATATGCCGACATGCTGCAAAGCAATATCGGACTGGAGATAGACTGGCAAAATACCGGTGGCGGTACCCGGCTGGTAAATAATAAGATGGTTGTTTATTTTGAAGCCGATCACCAAAAACTGCGGCTGCAGGTACGAAAAGGCATTGCACAGGTACTGACCGAGAACCGTTTATTTGGTGATGATATTGGCGAGGTAGCCGGCAATCAGGCATTGCTTGATCTGCCCAAATGGCTTACGGATGGCTACATTAATTACCTGGCCGAGAACTGGAGTACCGAACTGGATGATGAACTGAAAAGTGAGATACTCAGCGGCAACTACAGCAAGTTTACCCGCTTTGCTTATGAAAAACCGCAGCTTGCCGGACATGCTTTCTGGTTTTACATCGACGAAAAATACAAGAAAGAGAACGTAACCTACCTGCTTTACTTAGCCACCGTGTATAAAAACCTGAACAAGGCCTTCATGCAGGTTTGTAAAAAGAAATTCAAAGAAGTACTGAGTGATTTCATGGAATACCAGGATGAAAAGTATTATAAAGACATCGCCAAAAGAAAACCTTATCCCAAGGGAAATTATATTGAAGGATTCGACATCAACACGAGGCTGGATTATTTCCGCTTCAACGTGAATCCAAACAAGCGCAACAACTCGTACGTGGTTACCCAATACAAAAAAGGCATCGTACGGGTTATTTACAATGATGACTTCGCCAATAAAACATTACTGAAATTCGGGGTAAGAAGTTATAAGAACAGCATCAATCCGAGCTATCCCATGATGGCCTGGGACCCTAAAGGAACCCGTATCGCTGTTCTATATTCCAAAGAAGGAAAGTTAAATCTCTTCGTGTATGATGTTATCACCCGTGTAAAACAATACAAGATAGACCTGACCAAACAATTTGACCAGGTACAGGATATGAAGTACATGCTTAACAGCAATACCTTATTGCTTACGGCTGTCAAGAACGGGCACACGGATATTTTTACACTGGATCTTCAAAGCGAAAAAGTAAGACAGATAACCAATGATGTGTATGATGACCTGGATGCATCCTTTGTAGCATTCCCGAATAAAACAGGTATCATTTTCGCCAGCAACCGGCCTACTTCAAGAGCAAAAACAGGCGACACTGTTTTACCAAGTGATCATCATTACAATATTTTTTTAATTACCGATTTCGGCGATAAGCCGGAGTTGAACCAGATCACCCAGTTATCGCACCTGAAATACGGCAATGCCCGTTTTCCCATGCAATACAACGAAAGTCACTTTACGTTTGTAAGCGACGAAAATGGTGTGGGCAACCGCTACGCCGGTTTCTTCACCACAAAAAAAGCGGGGCTTGATACGCTTGTTCTTATCAGCGGGGAGATCATGCGTAACCCATCGGCCAAAGAAGTAGACAGTGCGTTGAGGGTTTATAAAAAAACGGATGTTGATTCAGTTGCTGTTGTTTCTGTATCGGAAGATTCGGCCTATACATTCCCATTGACAAATTATCAAAGCACATTAGGCGAAACACGTATTGCCGGCGACAATAACCAGGTGAGTGAAGTTACCCGCCAGAGCGATGAGAAGATCTTATACAAATTAAAAATTGATGAGAATACACTTCGCCGCCGCAACATGACGGCCCAACCAACCGAGTACATGAAAAAAATAATGGGTGAATTTGTGGATACGGCTGCCGTACGGAAGTTTTCAAAACCATTGCCTGTCGATACTGCTAAAAAGCAGGACGATTTTTTCCAGACAGAATTTGCCAATGATAAAAAAGACAGCAGCTACACGGGATTGGCAAAACCGGAATCGATTGTTGGAAACGGCTACAACGTTTTAAAAACAATAAAGCAATACCGTTATAAGCCACCTAAATTCTCCGTTGATTATGGTTCAGTAGGATTGAACAGCGGCAGTGCGGTATTACTCAACCGTTACCAGCCTTATGGCGGAGGAGCCGGACCCATCATGCTTAATTCCAGCACGCCTCTCAATGGATTGATACGCCTGGGTACGGTTGAATTACTGGAAGACCAACGGATCAGTGGGGGATTCCGTATTTCTACAAACCTCAAAGACAATGAGTGGTTCATGACCTACCAGAATTATAAAAGAAGAATTGACTGGGGACTTACTTATTACCGCAATGTTGAGCAGGCCGGGGATCAGTTTGGTAACTACCTGGGAAAATATTTCACCAACCTGTACCAGGTGAATGTTTCTTATCCGTTCGACATCACAAAAAGTCTTCGCTTAACAACGGGCATACGGTCAGATAAATTTGTTTATGCATCTCAGGACCCGGGAAGCCTGGTTCAGCCGGATGAAAAAACAATTTATTCCACCACACACCTGGAGTATGTATATGATAACAGTTTTAACCCGGCCATGAATATATGGAACGGATTGCGCTATAAATTTTTCATCGACTGGAATCGCCAGATAAACAAAGTGATGTTTGCCGATGGGCCAACTACTTTTAATTTCGGCTTTGATGCAAGGTATTATTACCCCATCCTCCGCAACTTTATCTGGGCAGGAAGAGCCGCCGGTGACTTCAGCTGGGGTAATCAAAAAATGATCTACTACCTGGGGGGTGTTGATGGATGGCTGATGTTTGGACAAAACCAGAAATTTGATGGCAACGGAAATCTTATCAAAGAAAGATTCTTCAATACCAGCAACCCACCCGCTGCCGATCAGAATTATGCATTCCAGAGTGTGGCGGTAAATATGCGTGGCTATATCCAGAATGTAGCCAACGGGAATAATGCAGTTGTGATCAACAGCGAATTCCGTTTGCCGGTATTCACTACCTTGTTCGACAGGCCGATCAACAATTCTTTCTTACGCAATTTCCAGGTCATACAATTCTTTGATTTTGGTACTGCATGGAACGGTGCTTATGATAAATTCAAACGCCCGGAAGTGGTGTATGGACAGCCGCCTGTACAGGTAAAAATAAAAGCGGGTGGCTTAGGTCCTTTTGCCGGCGGTTATGGTTTTGGTGCCCGCAGTACCCTGCTTGGCTACTTTGTAAAGTTTGATGCCGGCTGGCCCATGTCGGGATTCTTTAAAGGAAGCCCGATCTTATATGTGGCCCTCGGACTTGATTTTTAAAAAAAACAGCACACTAACTATTTTGATTTGCCCGGTATAAATAACCGGGCAATTTTTTTGCAGAATAATAGATCAGGTAAAAAAGCACCGTAAGTAAAGAAGTAACACCCCAGGTATATAAATGATCCAGGGGAAACAGTATCCTCCCGCCTATCGACATGAATAACCGAATGGGGTTGCTGATAATATCCCAACTGTTCCAGCGAAGGAACCTGCCCAGGTAAACACCAAAGGATCCAAGAAATAAGATAAGTATGATCAGCGGGTTTACAAATTTGCCTCCAACGATCTTATGCAGGAATTTTTCAACCCGGTACAAAGAAATAAATGCCATCATCAATCCCGCTGCCGATGCAGAGAAGATAAGTATTGCATCAAACCATTTTGGAATACCGGTTTCCCTGTCCAGGTGAATGAGGTCGGTAATAATATACAATGAGTTTGGAAAGAAAAGCAACCAGGCAAACATCAACCCATAATGTTTCCATGTTACAGTCTGCACCGGCTGCAGGTATGAACTGATAAAAAATGGTATCCATGCCAGGAAAATATTCCAGACCAGGAAAATAAAAAGCAGGCTCCCCGAAAAGTAAATACGACATGCGATCAGGCAGGCAATAAAGAAAAACCATGCCAGCAAAAGTTTCTCTAAAGCAGGAAATTTTTTCATTACTTATGAATTTATACTATTGAGTATTGCAGGAATAAAGATCAACAACCCCATTACCAGGCTCATAATTGCAATGACCAAAACAGCACCGGCTGCCATATCCTTGATGGTTTTTATTTGAGGATGATAAAACGGGTTAATGTGGTCACAGATCTTTTCAACAGCCGTATTCATTAACTCCGTTACCAATACCATGGAAATACAGATCGTAAGAGCGGTCCACTGCAGTAGATTTATATGCAGGCAAACGCCCGCAACAACAGCTATACTTGCCGCCAGCAGGTGTATCCTGAAATTCTGTTGTGTTTTAAAACAGAACTTCAACCCGCTGGTGGCATATTTAAATGACTTCAACAGTTTTACCATGCTACTTATCTTGAACTCGTTTTCTCCGCCACCCATTTCCACCAGAAAGCCGTGCAGGTTGCAAACACAAAAATTTCATACAGCTCATCCGTTACTGAATGAGCATTCCTGTCTGCAGCCATTACCACCGGCACCATAAAAGCAATGGCCAGCCCGGTCACTAAAAAACCAAGCGGGTGAACAGGAATGTAAACCCATCCTGTTCTTTTAAACCATACCTGTTTCATAATTTTCGTTTTAAGAATGAAAGAATAAAAAATTCCAAAGAAACTTTACAGAGCCATACCTTAAAAAAATATTTGTTTGTATTCACCGTATCTTATTTTTAAGGTCAGCCGTTTTTTCTTGCAGTATCTCAAACCATTTCCAGTTTTCAATGGGCGGGCATGCTCTTCCTCTTTTAAAAGCCTGGCGAAATAAGGACCAGTACTCCGGCATCGTAATAAAGCCATACAGCACCGTTGCCATCACCGGGAAAGAAACATGGCGGTTGCCCAGCATGAAGCATTGCAGGCAAACTTCCCCGTCATCGGTGGTATCATAACCCAGCAGGATGTGCTTGATATCATGCTTGGCATAATAAGGAAGCAGTTCCAGTTTCTTGACCGCTAAAAAAACCACGAGGTCATGCCCCATTGTATTTTCAGGCAGTTGCTTAAGCTGTTCGATCGAGTAAGGAAACACAACCGGCTTTCTTATCAGCTTCAATACGGGCAGCGCCATTTTATGCGTGAGATATACCAATATGGCCGACCGGCATTTTTTTATGGTTGAATAAGTGTTCATGTTTCGGCGGGTTTACGATCAATGCCATACCAGTCTATTTTCCTGCTCAGGTACATGGCCAATGCCAGCAGAACAAACAGGCCGATGCTTCCAAAGAGCAGGGCGTTATCCTGCATCTGTATCAGCACATAGATGAATGTGTACAATGCAGAAAGCAATAATGTAAAAATGAATGCAGTACTTGCCTTTTTAAAAATACTGTAGGTGTACCAGCCCAAAAGAATAATGGTTGCAGAAGCAGCAGTTAAATATGCTGTTGGAAAAAGTATGTACTCTGATAAGGAAAGCAGCAATGTATAAAAAACAACCAGGGCCATACCGATCAGAATATATTGCAAAGGATGCACCGGCCTTCGCTGAAATATCTCGGTAAAGAAGTAAGCAAAAAAGGTAAGGGCAATTACCAGGATGGCATATTTTAATGAACGCATGGTCTGGGCATACGCATCAAAGGGAGAAAGAAGCACCACGCCAAACGCACTGGCCGCAACCGAATATTTAACATTACTGTTGTTGGCGAATATCTTCGGAAAGTCCCTGTTGAACTGCGATATCTTCCAGTCGGCTTCAAAACTATTTTTGCCTACTTTCTCCGTGTCAGGCAAATACTTTCCATCAAATGCAGGGTTATTCCATTTTGAGGACAGGTGAACAGATGTAGTGCTTCCCATCGGCGTAAAGTACAATTGTTCGGAGCCCTGCAGGTTTAGTTGAACGGAGAAATCGTATTCCCCGGTTAAGAAAGATGAGTCGAGCGGAAGCAATGTATTAATGCCTTGTTCTGCAATGCTGCTCTCCGGCATACCGGCTTCCATAGCCAACGGCTGCCCGTTCCATTTAATGTTTTGTTCCTTTAATCCTTTCAGGTCGGTGATGCCTATGCAGAGCCTGGCTTCATTCCATCGTATCAATGCCGGGTTGATATTTATAGTGTTCAAAGAATTTTTTGAAAATTTCCCTTTAAGTAATAGCGGTCTTGTTGTATACACCGGTACTTTATAAATGCTGCGGTATCGTATTTCTGGCTCAATGTTTCCATTGATGTCAAGTACCTCAGGAAGTATGTACAGGTATTTTTTAACCTGTACATTACTCTCCATTTCGGTATAGGGTACGATCAAGAACGGGCCGGTGATGATCTGAGCCGCAGACCATTTGTTACTGATCTCTTTGGTTACTTCCTGCTTGCGTTCCTTGCGTTCATTAACCAGGTACATGATCAAAAAGGTGGGAATAAGCAGCGCCAGTACCAGGAACCCGATGAAGAAGGATTTGATCACCAGTTTATTTCTTTGCCAGAAGTTGAGAGCAGGTTGTGTGTCCATTTGCAGGCTTTTATTATTATGAAAGTACTTTGTATTTCAAAGTAAATGTATAAAAAATTTTATTTTACAGCGCCGATCATTTTTTCCAGGGCTGTTAAATGTGTCTTAAAAGCTTTTTCGCCCGACTTGGTAATGGTGTAGGTTGTATTGGATTTGCGCCCGATGAATCCCTTTTGCACTTTTACAAATTCGCTTTCCTCCAGGGTCTTTAAATGACTGGCCAGGTTGCCATCGGTAATATCCAACAGTTCTTTAAGTTCATTAAAGTTCACTTCCTTATTCACCATCAGGGCGCTCATAATGCCCAGGCGGATACGGCTGTCGAATATCTTATTTAAGTTCTCAATTAAACTCATGCATCGTTCTTTTTATTCCATTCGTACTTATACCACATTACTGATCCGTAAATGATATGCAGCAATCCAAAACCAACAGCCCAGAAATAAAGTCCGTACCCAACAAACCAGCAATTGATAATGCCAAGCAATACCTGGCAATATCCGAGATACCTTACTTCGCCCAGTGTATACTTGCTTGCATTCACCAACGCCAGTCCGTAAAATATTAAACAGCCTGGTGCAATTAAACCGTAATTGCCAAACTGCATCTGCCTGAATAAATAAATTCCCCCGGCGATCATCGGCACCGAAACATTAATAAGCAACCGCCTGGACGAATAGCCCCACATGGGAACATTATTCTTTTTGCTGCGCAGGTAGGTAAACAGGAAGGCAAAAAGCAGGGCGGCAAAAAAAGTATACATAGCTATCTGGAACAGGCGATGGCCCATGAAATCCTGGAGTGACGATACTTCCAGCGTTTTACTCACCAGTTCCCGGTAGCCGGAAGGACCGCCGTTCTCGATGATCACATCATTGGCAAACCAGGCGCCAACCAGGGCACAAGCACCGGCGGCAATGCCACTCAAACCACTCAGACTGATAAAACGGCTGCTGCGTTCCATCATCTGTTTGATGTGCTGCAGGTCTTGTAAGGATTGTTGTTGCTCGTTCATATAAAAGCACTTTGAAATACAAAGTAAATCATTGCTTTTGATTTATGCAAATTATTTTTGGATGCCCGGCATAGTTCAGCACCTGAAATAAATACGGATCAACCTTGTACCACTCAGTTTTACAGCCTATCTTTATCCGCCTGTCAAATTAAACAGGCATTATTAACTACAGTATGCAAATAAAAAATACTTCCCTCCTTCTTCTTTCCCTATTATTTTTTCAGCCAGGTTTCTCACAAAAAACCATCGATCCTTCTAAGATCGAGATCGTCAGAGATTCTTTTGGTGTGCCGCACATCTTTGCAAAAACAGATGCGGAAGTTTCTTACGGACTTGCCTGGGCAGAGGCCGAAGATGATTTTAGAAGCATGCAGGAAGTAATATTGCCTGCAAAAAATTTAATGGCAAGTGTGCAGGGAAAAAAAGGGGCAGCAGGAGATTATGCCTTTGCCCTCTTTCGTTGCAGGGAAATAACAGAGGAAAAATGGAATACGCTTTCTCCTGCATTCCTGAAGTTGATAGATGGGTATGTGCAAGGATTGAATAAATATGCAGAAAAGCACCCCGAAGAAGTACTGCATAAAAAAATATTCCCTGTTACGGCCAAAGAATATGTTTCTTCCTCTGTTTTCGCATTAACCATTTTTAATGGCGCCGACAAAGCCCTTTTCCGCATCTTTAATAATACGGAATGGGAAGCACCCGAACTGAATAAGAAAGGCAGCAACTCTGCTGCCGTGAGTGATTCAAAAACCACCACAGGCGAAGCCTTCCTTTTAATAAATGCCCACCAGCCAAATACAGGCCCGCAGTCTTTTTACGAAGCGCATATCTGCAGCGAAGAAGGATTGAATGTATTGGGTGGATTACTGGCAGGAGGACCTTGCATTTTGCATGGGGTAAATGAAAACCTGGGTTGGGCGCATACGGTAAACCAATGCGACCGCTTAGATGAATTCCAGTTGGAAATGAATCCCGAAAATCCTTTGCAATATAAGTTCGACGGGCAGTGGGTTGATCTTGAGGTAAAAACGATCAAACTAAAAATAAAAGGGATACCGCTTACCGTAAAAAGAAAAATTTACTGGAGTAAGTATGGCGCCACCATGAAAAATACGCAGGGCTTTTTTTCGATGCGGTTGGGTGCCAATATGCGGATCGGCGTTTTAGATCAATGGTACCAGATGAACAAGGCTAAAAACTTTACTGAGTTTTATGCGGCTTTGAGCAGGCAGGAGCTGAGCATGTTCAACATTATGTATGCAGACAGGTATGATACCATTTTTTACCTCAACAATGCCTTGATGCCGGTAAGGGATCCTTCGCCTGGATACAACTGGAAAAAAACGGTACCCGGTAATACCTCCAAAACTTTATGGACACAATTCAGGGGCATCAAAGAACTCCCGCAATACGTGAATCCAAAAAGCGGTTTCCTGTTCAATACTAATCATTCGCCATTCCTGGCTACCGCTGCTGAAGATAACCTGGCCCCGGCATCGTTTGCAAAAACGGACGGTTGGGAAGAATACCAGCTGAACCGCAGCGTTCGTTTCATGGAATTATTTCCGCAGAAAGAAAAGATCAGTTATGACAAATTCAAACAGATAAAGTTTGATAAACAACTCCCCGCCCATTTGCAATACTTCTACAACCTGGATTCCATATTTTCCTTAAATGAAAATGACTACCCTGCCCTGGCTCCTTTGATCCTGACTTTTAAAGCCTGGGACAAGCGGGGTGATGCAGATAGCAAGGGCGCCGCCATTTTTTTACTGATGTATGAATACCTGAAGCAGACACTGCATGCCAATGGCCAGGCCGCAAGGTTGATCACGAAACAGGAGGCCATCGAGACATTTACGCATGTAAAGAACTATATGGAAACCAATTTTGGAAGAATAGATCTTGTATTAGGTGATATTCAAAAATTAGTACGGGGCGATAAAACCTGGCCACTGGGTGGTTTTCCCGACCTGTTATCGCCGCAATGGACAGAGCCCTGGGCAAATGGAATATTAAAGTCAATTGGTGGAGACGGGCTGATCATGTTTGTGCGATTTCAGAAAAATGAACTGCCAAAAATTGAAAGCATCAACATGTACGGCGCCAGTGCAAAGCCCGGCAACAAACATTTTGACGACCAGGTGGAAATGTACCTCCACCAAAAAACAAAACCGATGACTTTGGATAAAGCTACTGTTTATAAAAATGCAGAGCGTATTTATCACCCGGAATAAACCGGCTCTTTATTTTTCTTTGGCGGCAGTTTGTGCAAATTTTACCAATTGCCAGTAAGGTGGGCGGTAACCATTTTCTTTTATGAATTTATTTGCCAGCTGCATGGTTTTATTTTTTATGCTCACATGCATGGCAACAAAGCTTTCATTCTTCAACGCTTTCGTCGCACTCATTCCTTCGGGGATCAGCCCGGTCTTGCCGAAAAAGTTCTTTACCATACAATATCCTTTCAGCACACGTACCAAAGGAAGTTTCCAGGTAGCATAACCGATCTCTTCCCCGTTATTGGCCCTTTCTAAAAGGACGTCCATCACTGCATTATCAAGATGGTCTTTAAACAGGGTTTCAGGATCCCGCCATTCGGCCACCACCGAAAGCTGCGGATCATATTCCAGGTCGGAAGGCATTTGTGTAATAAAATTTTCTACACCAAAATCATGCAGCCAGTTAACAACACCCTGCGAAGAAATGGTGGAAGGATATTTCCATAACTGAATTCCATATTTCCGGTATGCATAAGAAGCCACTTCCGAACAAAACAGCGCTGAAGAATCATGGAAATTCATTTTAAAATCATACGGGATGTGTCGTTTACCGGCTTCATCAAACATTTTTTTTGCCGCCTTTTGCGGAAGCAACGGGTCGGCAAGCATGAGCGGCAGATCGGCCCTGGGGCGCATTACCATGAACCGGAGCTTCTTATCGTTTTCGTATTGAGCAACGCTGGCAACAGCTACCCCCTTCTCAATATGTGCCTCGATCAAAGAAACCTGGTTTGTTTTATCCGCAACATAGATCAATGCCACGTGCGAAAAATTTCCGGGGTAATCATTTCCTCTTGAGATCAATGCAGAAACTTCAGCACCCCCTCTTGAAACCAACAGGTCGCCGCTATTTACTTTAATACCAAAGATGGAAGCAACTGGGGTTACAGATCTTTCATCCTTCACCATCATGGCGGGAGATATCTTCAGACTGTCGGCCTGCAGCAATGCTTCTTCAACAGCAGCACGCATGCCATATAATAAAATATAGATCGTATTCCTTGCCGCCGGGTCGTTCATATCCCACTGCTGCGAATGAAACTTTACCTGGTTGCGGACCCGGGTATAATAATCAATAAGCCAGCTTAGCTGTTCCTGCCTTGCGGCGATGAGTGAAGACAAAACAAAAAAATTATTTTCCGTTCTCATCCATGCCGCATCTGTTAGCCCTGCATTTTGAAGTAATCCCAATTCATTTTCCGCAATTTCTTTATGAATGGCTATAACCGAATCCAGTTTTCCTTTTTCCATTTGCCTTGCGCCTTTAAACAGGCCTTCCATCTGCAACCAAAGACTGTCGCTGTTCCAGGCAAATGGCTTTTTACCAGTAACCGTTCCGGGATCTTTTTCTTTCGCATCGGGAATTAATAAAAGCAGGTAGATAACCGCTAATGCTGCCAGGTAGTATTGTACCTTCTTCAGAAATCTTTTCATCAAACTATATTAAAGAGAATTCAGTGTGTTAAGTATCTTATCGCAGGCGATCTTAATTTCTTCTTTGCTGATGGTTAATGGCGGCGCAATACGCAAACAGTTTGCTGCAAACAGGAACCAATCTGTAAAAATACCGCAGGAGATCAATCCATCGATCAGCTTCTTATTCATTTCAAAACTGTCAAACTCCACTGCGATCATCAAACCGCAACTGCGTACAGTTTTTATTTTGGGGTGATGAAGTAAAGCAATGAACTGTTTCTCTTTCTCACTTACCGAATCGATCAGTTTTTCATCCAGCAAAACATGGAATGCTGCCAAACCGGCGGCGCAGCAAACCGGGTGGCCACCAAATGTATTGATATGACCGAGCACGGGATCATGCGTGAAAGAATCCATTATTTTTTTATCGGCAATAAATGCACCCAGCGGCATTCCGCCGCCCAGGGCTTTACCCAACAGTAAAATATCGGGTACTACGTCAAACTGTTCAAAGGCCCAAAGTGTTCCGTTCCGGCCAAAGCCACATTGGATCTCATCCAGCACCAGGAGCGCTCCTGTTTCATCGCATCTTTTTCGTAAGGCCTTTAACCATCCGTTTTGCGGAACCAGCACGCCTGCTTCGGCCTGGATGGTTTCGGCAATTACACAAGCCGTTCTCTCTGTTATACTTTCAAGATCTTCAAATGAATTATAATTGAGTTGCAGAATGTCCGGCAATAAAGGCCGGAAAGCCTGCTGCCAGTATTCGCTGCCCATCACACTCAATGCGCCCTGTGTACTGCCGTGGTAAGAATTCTTAAAAGACCCGATCTGCGTCCGGTTTGAAAAACGTTTGGCAAGTTTCATGGCTCCCTCTGTTGCCTCACTGCCCGATGCCGTAAAAAAAACCGAGTTAAGCGATGCCGGTAAATGCCCGGTAAGTTTTTTTGCGAACTGCACCTGCGGACTTTGCACCAGTTCGCCATATACCATGATGTGCAGGTAATCGTCCAGTTGCTTTTTAATGGCATCAATTACTTTGGGATGGCGATGCCCCACGTTGCAAACGCTGATACCGCCGATCAGGTCGATGTATTCTTTTCCGTTTACATCAACCAGTTTGCAGCCTTCGGCCCTTACAATTTCCAGGCAAAGTGGTGCGGCGGATGTTTGTCCCACATGGTTCAAAAAAAGCTGGCGGTTGGTCATCGGCATATAATAATTACTGCAAAATAAAGACTTCCGTTGTTAATAAATGGAAGAGCAAACTAAACCCCGGCTAATTCCGTTATGCTATGAAAGGAAATAATTAACTTTTCACCTTAAATCGAAAGCCGGTTAGTTCGTAATTTGTAAATTCATAGCCCGGCATTAATATATTACCTGATGAAATTTTTTCTTTCCCTTCTTTTGGTTCTTGGTTTCACTGTTGGCATTCATGCACAGGAAAAACTGCGTCCTAAGATCGGGCTTACCCTCAGTGGAGGCGGAGCAAAGGGATTGGCGCATATCGGTATTTTGAAAGCCATCGACAGCGCCGGGCTGAAAATTGATTACATCACCGGAACCAGCATGGGCGGCATACTTGGCGCCTTGTATGCCGTTGGTTACAGCGGCAACGACATTGAAAAGATAGCCCGGGACATTGACTGGGACCAGTTATTCGGTAACCAGATACCCCTGCAAACCCTTTCGGTGGAAGAAAAGGAACAGTACAGCCGCTTTGCCATTGAACTGCCTTATGTACATAACCGGATCAAGTTACAAACCGGTGTTATTAAGGGGCAGGAGTTAAACCTCAAATTCTCCGAACTGTTCTTTCATGTTTCGGATGTGCGCAACTTCAATCATTTTAAAATACCGTTCAAATGCATGGCCACCGACCTGGAAACGGGCAACCTGGTTGTATTGGATACGGGCAACATTACCACGGCACTTCGGGCAACCATGGCCATTCCTTCGATTTTTTCGGCAGTAAATATTGGCGATAAAAATTTGGTTGATGGCGGCGTGGTGCGGAATTTCCCTGTAAAGAATGTAAAGGAAATGGGGGCTGATATTGTGATAGGCAGCAACGTAAGCAGCGGCCTTTCGGCAAAAGAAAAAATAACAAACCCGATCGATGTTATCCTGCAGATGGCTTTTTTTAAAGAAGCCGGTGATTTTAAGGAAGAGATCCCGCTTGCAAATTATTACATCTTCATGCCCCTGGAAAAATACAACATGGGCAGTTTTGGCAGCAGTGATATCATTTTAAACGAAGGCCTCGAAACAGGCAGATCCTATTATCCCCTGTTTAAAAAACTGGCAGACAGTATCAATGCCATTGCAGGCAATGAAGTAAAAAAAACAGATTCCATAAGTACCCATACTGTTTTCATTACCAGCTACAGAGTTATAGGACTTAAAAAGACAACGGCTACTTTTCTTGTTCACCTGATGAACTTTGATGACAACCGGACCTACACTGCCGCACAGATTAATAAAAGTATCCGCAGGGCATACGGTTCAAGGTATTACAGCAACATCAACTATACGCTCGACCATACCAGTCCCGATACCGCTACCATTGTTTTTAATGTGGAAGAAAACCCCAGCACGTATGTAAAGGCAGGCCTGTATTATACCCGTTTCAGGGGCATCAATGTAAACCTGAACATGACATCCCGTGACCTGTTCATTCCTAATTCAAGAAGCATGGTGTCTCTTTCCCTTGGCGAAAGTATCCAACTGGAAGCTGAGCACCTGCAATACCTTGGCCGTATAAAAAATATTGCTTTCCAGGCCGGTTTCCGGCTCGACAACCAGGAGATCAATTCGTACAGAAACTTTAAAGCGGATGGTTCGTATAAACAGAATTATTCGCAAACCTTTTTAAATTTCCAGAACAGCGGCAACAATAAATTTGCAGCAGGTATCGGCACGGCATTCGAATATATTCACTTCGGCCCCGCCATACGTTCTGCTTCGGAGGTAAAAGGAAATTTCACCAATTTTAAAAGCTATGTGTACCTGAAATACAACAGCCTTAACCAGATCTTTTATCCTACCAAAGGATTAAAAATGAATATGGAACTGGCTCATGTGTATGATCAGAAGAACAGGATCATCCAACTGGCGAACGGCCAGCCTATACCCAATACGCTGAACTTTGATAACTACAGCCGGTTTTATTTTGACGGAACCGTATTCGCCGCACTCAATTCGAAATTCAATTTATTCACCGGGCTGCAGGCAGGCATTAATTTCACCAGCAATCCCAATGTGCTTAATAACTTTCTGATCGGTGGCATCAACGGAAGTTACCGCAACCAGGTAAAGTTTGCCGGCTTGCAGGAAGCGTCTGTAAATTCATCGAGTGTGGGAGTTTTGCAACTGGGACTGCGGTATAATCCCATCAACAATGTTTATCTCATTGGCCGCATCAATGCCGGCGTAAAAGATTTTGCTACAACCCAAAACAGTACATCAAGCATCACTGGCCTCAGTGGTTATGCATTAACCTTTGCCTACCGCACCCCTATTGGCCCGCTGGAATTAAGCGCCATGTACAGCGACCAGAGTAAAAGCCTTCAGTCTTATGTCCTGTTCGGAATTACTTTTTAAAAAATCTGCTTTACTTTAGCAGCATTCATTCTTAAATCAAACTGATCATGCCTGTAATTCTTCCCGTAAAAGGGGTTTTGCCCATATTTGGAAAAAACTGCTTCATAGCCCCCAATGCCACTATTGTTGGCGATGTGGTGATGGGAGATGAATGCAGTGCCTGGTTCAATGCGGTGATCCGGGGCGATGTGAACATCATCCGCATGGGCAATAAAGTGAACGTGCAGGATGGGGCCATTCTCCACTGTACTTACCAAAAAGCCGGTACTATCATCGGAAATAATGTAAGCATCGGACACAATGCAATCGTACACGGGTGCGTTATAGAGGATAATGTGCTCATAGGTATGGGCGCTATCGTGATGGATCATGTGGTGGTTGGCAGCAACAGCATCATTGCTGCCGGGGCGGTGGTACTGGAAAACACCCGGGTAGAACCAGGAAGCATCTATGCCGGGGTGCCGGCCAGAAAAGTAAAAGACATCAGCCCGGAAATGATCAGTGGCGAAATTGACCGGATAGCCAATAATTATGTAACGTACAGCGGATGGTTTAAAGGGAATGAAAACGCTGATAAGGGCATTTAAATCATTCAATAAAAGAGTTATCTTTAAAATATGAAAAAGATACTTTTACTTTTTATCTGTGCTTCTTTTATGCTGAATGGCTGCTTCATCAGCCGCCTGTTCACCAAAAAAGAAAAGTATGGCTGCCCCACCAACGGAAGAAATGTTGGCGCTGAAAAAATTTTAGCGGGGGATGAAAAAGCGATCAAAGCAGAGAAGAAAGCAAAGTATAAGGGGCGAAAGAGTTTAAATCCAAACTAGAGGTAAGCATTCCGTACCTGTAGTAGCAACAATCCAGTATTTTATCTTATAAAACCTATACCTCTATGTGCTACGAACTGAAAACCACCAATGGCTGTACCGAAGCTGTTATAGACGACAACTGCGGCATCTCAAAATTTTACGCCATTGCCAATACGCTGGCCAAAGACCTCAAAGTTAAATTTCTGAACCAGGTAGATGATGCCGAAACCCTTGATTGGGATTTTCAGTACCGTGGCCAGTTCCTGACTTTGCATTACAATATCTTCAACGGGGTAAGCATATACCCGCAGCAGAAAAAAAATCTTACCAGGAACAACAACGTGGTAATGGAAGTGGCTCATTTTTTAGAACACCGGGTGTATTGATCAGTATTTTTTTTCATTGATCGTTTCCAGGATATTGCAGTAGCTGATGTAGCGTTCAATGTGAATGCCCCCATCCCCTACCGCCGCTTTTACCGCACAGCCCGGCTCATTCAAATGCATGCAGTTATTGAACTGGCAGTCATTGATCAGGGCCCTCATCTCGGGAAAGTAATGAGAAAGTTCCTGCTTTGAAATATCAACCAGCCCCAGTTCCCGGATCCCCGGCGTATCTATGATCTTTCCTCCACCCGGCAGGTCGAACATTTCAGCAAAGGTGGTTGTATGCAGCCCCTTACCGCTCCACCCGCTCACATCCTGTGTTTTAATATTCAGTTCGGGGAATACCTTATTAATGAAGGATGATTTTCCTACACCCGAATGGCCGCTCAGCAAAGTGACCTTATCTTTCAATAATGCTTTTACTGCTTCTATCCCCTCTTCGGTCTCAACACTCGTGAGCAATACCGTGTAGCCTATTTTTTCATACATGGATTTCAGTTCTGCAAACCTGTCCTGCTCTTTCTTTTTATACAGGTCAGCTTTATTAAACACAACGATCGCCGGAACATGATACGCTTCTGATGCAACTAAAAAGCGGTCGATAAAACCCTGCGATGTTTTGGGATCTTTAAGCGTGGCAAATAAAAGCGACTGATCTAAGTTAGAGGCAATGATGTGGTGCTGGTATTTATTGGCCGGCGATGTGCGGTTGATGTAATTCTTCCGGTCTGCTATTTCGGTAATGGTAACCGAATCTTCCAGTTCGTTCTCTGTTTCAATGGTTACCTTATCACCAACAGCAATGGGATTGGTGCTGGTAAGTCCGTCTATCTTAAACTTCCCCAGGATCCGGGCATTAAACTGCTTGCCAGATTCATCTTTCACAATGTACCAGCTACCGGTGCTTTTATATACGGTGGCATTCATGAGAGGCAAATATCATGAATTAAAACGAACCTGCCTGCCGGCAGGCAGGTTTCAGTAATTAAAATGAATTGTTGTTATAAAAGACTGATGCCTGGTCTGACGTCCTTGCCTGACCAAAGAAGATTCATAAGCAAAGGTCAGACGAAGATGTCGGACCTTGTTACGGGAATTTCCTGAAAACAGTAAAACGCAGTATCGTCTCCATTAAAAGAAAGGCCAGTGCAGCGATCACGAAAGGAAAGAATTTTTCGGTGTACCGGGTACGGCTGGTGATCTCAACTTTTGATTTTTCCAGTTTATCTATCTCGTTGTATATGCCTGCAAGTCCCTCATTATCCTTTGCCCGGAAGTATTTGCCGCCGGTCTCCCCAGCTATCTCTTTCAGTAATTTCTCATCAATGGAAACTTTACCCTGCTGCATCACAACGCCCATCGGCGTATTCACCGGCTGCGGTGCATAGCCATCTGTTCCCACACCAATGGTATAAACCTTAATGCTGAATGCCTTGGCAATCTCTTTGGCTGTTTGCGGATCGATCAACCCACCATTATTTTCTCCGTCGGTTAATAATATAACGATCTTACTTTTCGTTTTGCTGCTGCGAAGGCGGTCAACACTGGTACCAAGTCCTGAACCGATGGCCGTACCATCTTCTAATAATCCGTTTCGGATATTTTCAATGGCAGATATCAATACCCGGTGATCGGTTGTAATGGGGCATTGTGTAAAACTCTCGCCGGAAAAAATTACAATGCCGATCCGGTCGGTAAGCCGTTTATTTACAAAATCAATGGCTACATTTTTTGCTGCTTCCAGCCTGTTTGGCGTAAGGTCCTGCGCCGTCATACTTCCACTCACATCAATGCACAAAACAATATCTACGCCATCTCCTTCCACATTCTGTTCTTCATAAACCGTTTGCGGTCTTGCTAATGCGGCAACGATGAAAATAACTGTCAGTAGCCTGAACATAAAAGGCAAATGCCTGAAACTTGTTTTCCAGGAAGACAATCCCGGGGCCGATGTATCAGAAACCGTTACAGAGCCCTGCTGCTTATTGCCCTTGCGTACATACCAAATGATGAGCAGCGGCACCACGAGCAGCAATGCAAAAAACCAGGGCTGGCCAAAACTGATATTTTTAAAATAGTTAAAAAGCAAAACAGGTTTATTGTTTATGGTTTGTGGTTTGATGTTCTATCAGATCAATTGCCGATCTTATTTTTTTCAGGCAGTCTTCAGATTCGCTCAATCCGGGCAAATATTTTGCAAACTTTACCGCATCTGTACATCGCAATGCTGTTGCCAGGTTTGAAATATCCCCTGGCGACATACCAGCTTCTGTTATCCTGATCAAAAGATCGCCGGTTGTTTTGGTCAACAGGTTTTTCTGCTGTTTCCGGCTCAGGTATTGTTTAAATATCTCTGCCAGTTTTGTATGATACTGTTTTATTGCTGCTGCATCCTGCAGATCAAACTGGCTCAGCCTGGTCATTTCACTCATAGCTTCATCATATGCTGAAAGTTTAGATGTGCCGGCAATTACCGGCTTTTCTTTCCTGTTCTTTTTCCAGTAACGATACAGAAGGTAGATGACCAGCAATAACAGGATTGCTCCGCCAATGATGTAATACCAGATATAATCAGTAACTGTAACGTTCATGATCGGTTTTATGTCACGAAGCTGGTTGGTGCTGTCCGGGGGAGCATAAGAAACATTCACGGCAAATGAATCCGTCTGAAGTTGTGATTGAGCCAGGGAAAAAGGCAAAGATGGAAAAACCCACCTGCCCGAATCAAAACTGGTGAATACAAGTGTTTGTTCGATTGCCTTTGTATCATCTTTATAAGATACCGTATCCGTTTTACCGGCATCAACAATTTCAAAATGAGTAATTGAATCGGGTATGGAGATCCATTTTACCGGCCCATTAAATCCGGGAGGCAGGATCGCTTTTATTTTCAGTTTGATCTGTTCACCGATAAGGATATCCTTTCGGTCGGTGATGGTTTGAACAGGCTGGCTGAAGCAAACGGTTGCTAAAAAAGAAAAACAGGCTGTTAATCCTACCGATAAAATCTGGGTTCGTATTTTTCCTTTCAGCATTATCTTTCTTATCAGCTTCTTTTAATAAAAAATTTCTGCAGGATTTTTACATAGTCGTCATCCGTGCGCACGTGCAGCAGTTCCGCCCCTGCTTTCCGGAAATAATTCTTGCTTACTTCACTTTGCTGCATAAAATACTGCTGGTAATTATAGCGAACCAGGGCGCTGCTGCTGTCGATCCATTTTGTATTACCGGTTTCAGCATCCTGTACCTGCAACAGGCCGGCATCGGGCAACTGCATATCCATCTTATCATAAACCCGTATGCCGATCACGTCATGCTTGTTGCCGATCACTTTCAGGTCATCGTCATAACCAGTTGCAATAAAATCACTCAGTATAAACGCAATGCTCCGTTGCTTCACCGACCGGCTGAAGAATTTAATGGCAGCATCCAGGTTTGTTCCCTTTTTTGTTGCTTCCATGGTAAGCAGTTCCCGTACAATATACAGTGCATGTTGCCTGCCTTTCTTGGGAGCAATGTATTTATCCATCTTATCACTGAAAAAAATACATCCCACTTTATCGTTATTGCTGACGGCACTAAAAGCCAGCACAGCGGCCATTTCAACGATCAGGTCTTTTTTTTGCTTGGCCACCGTACCAAAGAGATTACTGGCACTGGTATCGATCATCAGCATTACGGTCAATTCCCTTTCTTCTTCAAAAACCTTGGTGAACGGATGACTTAACCGGGCACTCACATTCCAGTCGATAAAACGAACATCATCCCCCGCATAATATTCCCGCACTTCCCGAAAGCTCATTCCCTTTCCCTTAAAAGCAGAATGATACTCACCCGTAAATAAATGCGTGGTGATCTTCTTGCTTTTTATTTCAAGCTCCCGGACCTTTTGTATGATCTCTTCTGTTGTCAGCATTGTTAATCGTTGTTCGTTGGCCGATGTTTGTTGTCCGGCCTTTACTTTAAATCAGCCTTTTGATTATAGTTGATAAAGCCATTTAAAAGCTGTAATGATTTCTCTAATGAAAGAATGGTACTATTAAACTCACCTTCCGATATTATTTTAACCATAACAGCAATATTTAATAAAGTTTCCAATTCATATAATGAGCCTCTCGCTATATGCAGGAACTGCAATGTATCTTTTTTATACTGTCTCCCTACCCCTTCTGCTATATTTGCCGGAACAGATACAGCCGCTCTTTTTATTTGGGAAGTCAAAGCATATAATTCTTCTTTTGGGAATTTTTTTGTTAGCAAATAGACATCCTGAACCAATTGCATCGACACTTTCCAGGTATCCAGATCCTTATACTTAGCCATAAGATCAATTTAGTATCAACAATCTTCGCAAACGATTAACGAACAACGGTCAACGTTTTTAGGGTACATTTACTACCCGCAAAATTTCATTGATAATCTGTTCAACATTTATATTCTCTGCTTCTGCTTCGTAGGTTAATCCAATACGATGGCGCAGCACATCTTTGCAAATTCCCCGTACGTCTTCGGGAATAACATAGGCCCTGTTGTTTAAGAAAGCATACGCCTTGGCAGCAAGCGCAAGATTGATGCTTGCCCTCGGCGATCCGCCAAAACTGATCAACGGCTTAAGTTTTGGCAGGTTGTATTTATCCGGGAAACGGGTAGCAAATACAATATCCAAAATGTAGTTCTCTACTTTCTCATCTAAATAAACCTGGCGCACCAGTTCTTTGGCGGTTAGTATCTCACTGGTAGATGCTACGGAATTTATTGGAGGAAAGCTTAGCCCCAACGTATTCTGCCGGATGATAAGTTGTTCTTCTGATTTAGAAGGATAATCCACCACAACCTTCAGCATGAACCTGTCTACCTGTGCTTCGGGCAACGGATAGGTTCCTTCCTGTTCGATCGGGTTCTGTGTGGCAAGTACTAAAAAAGGTTCCGGTAATTTATAAGTTGTCTCACCAATCGTAACCTGTCGTTCCTGCATGGCTTCCAATAAAGCACTCTGCACTTTGGCCGGGGCCCTGTTTATCTCATCCGCTAAAATAAAATTGGAGAAGATGGGGCCCTTGCGGACCATGAACTCGTTCTTCGACTGGTTATAGATCATGGTGCCCACCACATCGGCCGGCAACAGGTCGGGCGTAAACTGGATCCGGCTGAAATCGGCATGAATGGACTGGGCCAGGGATTTAATAGACAGTGTTTTTGCCAGTCCGGGCACACCTTCCAGCAGCACATGCCCATTGCTTAAGAGGCCGATCAATAACCGTTCGATCATGCCTTGCTGACCAACGATCACCTTACCTAATTCGTCATTGATACGTGTAACAAACCCGGCGGCATGATTTATCTTTTCATTCAGCAACCGGATGTCTTCTGAGGTCTGAGCCATAGTCTTATAATTAAATTACTGTTGTCAAATATTATCTTGCAAAGTACGAACTAAGGCCGAACAAATATTTTGCCGTTTTAGCCAGTGGAGAAAAACTTTGTTAAAATGACTTAACTTTCATAAAACTTTTAATCATGATAGATCTTCAATTAATAACCACATCAAATGCATTAGAAGGGTATCGCATTACCAAACATCTTGGACTTGTACGGGGCATCACCGTCCGCAGCCGGAGCATATTCGGCAATATTGCCGGCGGGTTTCAGACTTTGTTTGGCGGACAGATCTCCATTTATTCAGAGTTATGCGAAAAGACCCGGGAGGAAGCCTACCAGTTAATGATCCAGCACGGCAATGAGCGGGGCGCCAATGCCATCATCAACATGCGCTATGATGCCAATGAAGTGATGAATGGTGTTACAGAAGTGTTGGCGTATGGAACGGCGGTGGTGGTGGAGAGGATCTAAAACAACAACAGAAACCTGTCAATTGTCAGCAATGAAAAAATGCATTGGATTCTTTGTGCTTCTATTCGTTGCACATTCCGTTTTTTCGCAAATCCAAAAACAAAAGACCATTCTCTTCATCGGTGCACACCCAGATGATGAAACAGCTTTGGGTGAAGTATTGAGCAAGTATGCAAAACAGGGTAATAAAGTATTTGTAATTGTTGCAACGGATGGCAAGGATGGGACAAGGGTCACAAAGATCCCTGCAGGCGATTCGCTGGGTAAGCTTCGGAAAGCAGAATCCGTATGTGGTTGTGCTAAGCTCGGTATTCAGCCGCCTATATTTTTATCCATTGAAAGGCTTGACAGCAAGATCGGCGTTGGAAAATATTTTAAATGTCACCAGCAATTATTAGACTCACTCAAAATAAAAGTACCCGTCATTAACCCCGACATTATAATAACTTTTGGTCCCGATGGCGATACGCATCATTCAGAACATATTGTAGTTGGCGGTGCCGTTACCGAATTACTGCTTGCAGAAGGATGGGTGAATAAATATCCTGTCTATTACCTGGCCTGGCAAAAGGGCAAGACGGATGTAGATGACCTGGGTTATGTGGATGATCAGTATTTTAATGTACGGGTCAACTACACACAGGAGGATGAAAATAAAGCATCAGAAGCACTGAAATGTTATGCAACACAATACACAGCAGAAGAAATGAAAGAAGAAAGAGAAAGGAAAATAAAAGATCCAAAGAACACGATCTATTTCAGAAGGTTTGTTGTGCAAAAAGGAATTCAGAATGGTTTTTAAACGCATATTAGCAATACAAAACATCATCATATGAAATTCAAAGCAATGATTTACCTGCCCGCTGTTTTAATAGCAGCATGCTCCGGAGGTAAAACAGAAAACAATTCAAGTCTTGCAGACAAAAAACCCGGCAAACTTCAACAGTTTGTAGTTGCCGAGAATAACCTTACCCCTACTGTTGATATAAAAAACTTTACGTTGATCTGTGACGACAGTGCTGCATACATTACCGATGCGAAAGAGATCATGAAAGTAAAACGCAACTGGCCACTGGCTATGCAGCGAAAAGACAGTGCCTTGTTTGATGAAATATTGGCTGATGATTTTTCTTTCCGGGCATCTTATGAATTTTATCCTGATAAAAAATCCTATATCAGCAACCGGGTTTCAGGCACCTGGACGATTGATACTGTGTATTACGAAAATCTTGCCTTGCAATTCTTTAATGATATGGCAATATTAACCTATCACAACAAACTTATTGGTACCGACAGCATTGGCAAGCCAGATATTGAGCACTATGCCTGGGCTGATTTTTATGTAAAAGAAAATAATAAATGGAAGATAAAAGGCAGTCATGAAATTGATGCAAGGATAGAATACCCGGCTAAAAAGTAAAAGTCTTCAATACGGCAGGTTTAAATGAATGGGCGACAATTGGCGTTATGAGAAAATTATCCTTATAAAAACAGTAGCTTAAACTCAACTAAGATATTTCCCAACGATCGGCATCCTTCTTCCCACACCAAATGCTTTTGGTGAGATGCGGATGATGGGACAAAACTGGTTGCGTTTGTATTCGTTGATATTCACCATCCGCAGAACACGGTCAACCAAAGCTGCATCAAATCCCAGTGCTTTAATTTCATTTGGTCCCTGCCTGTATTCGATGTACTGGTACAGGATATTATCAAGCATGGCATACTCAGGAAGCGAATCTGAATCCTTTTGCCCGGGCCTTAATTCGGCGCTGGGGGCTTTACTGATGATATTGCCCGGGATGATCTCCTTATCCCTGTTTATATATTTAGCCAGTGCATATACCTGTAATTTGTAACAATCGCCCAACACACCCAACCCCCCGGCCATATCGCCATACAGCGTTCCGTAACCGGTGGCCAGTTCACTCTTGTTGGAAGTGTTGAGTAAAATGTATCCAAACTTATTGGCAATGGCCATTAATAAATTTCCTCTTGTGCGGCTTTGAATATTTTCTTCTGCAATACTGAAAGGAAGGTCTTTAAAAACCGGTTTCAGTTCTTCGAGAAAGCTGTTGTAAATAGTTGAGATTGGGATGATGTCGTATGAGTTACCCAGGTTAATGCTTAATTGCTCCGCATCATTCACCGAATGATCTGTTGAATATTGCGAAGGCATTAAAACCGCCCGCACATTTTCTTTACCCAAAGCCGTGCAGGCGAGCGCCAGGGTTACTGCGCTGTCGATACCGCCGCTGCTGCCGATGATAGCTTTTGTAAATCCCATTTTGGAAAAATAATCCCGGATACCCATTACAATAGCATCATGTACCATGGCAATGTTTAAATTTTCTTCCAGCCCAGGCGGGTTTAGTTGTTTATCCGGCACCCGGCTGGCCGGTTCAATGATGGGTGCATCAATGGTACCGTCGTCATTCAAAACAAATGATTGCAGCGATGATTGAAAGGATGGAAGCTGGCCACAGAGATTGGCGTCTTTATCAAACACCAAAGAAGTACCGTCGAAAACAACTTCGGTCTGGCTGCCAACGGCATTGCAGTAAAACAGGGGAAGTTTATACTTTGTAACATTTGATTTAATGGTAGCCTTCCTGTCTTCATCATGGGTATAATCAAATGGTGAGGCAGATAAGTTGATCATCACATCCGGTCGTTGTTTCATCAGTTCATCCATCGGGCAAATGCGGTACATGGGATTATCGCCGAGGTTCCAGATGTCTTCGCAGATGGTTACCGCCAGTTTCCTCCCTTTAAATTCCATTACATTCCATTCATAAGCCGGTTCGAAATAACGGTACTCATCAAATACATCGTAATTAGGCAAACAAGTTTTGTGAGCAATACCCTTCACTTCCTTTTCATACAGCAGGAATGCTGCATTAAAAAGATCTTTCCCTTCCTTTATTGGATTTCGGTCTGGTGCACCAACCAGTACGCCAATGGTATCGGCATGTTGTTTTATCTCATCAATGGCGGCATAACTTTTACTGATGAAGTCATCAAACTCCAAAAAATCACGGGGCGCATAACCACAAACGCTCAGCTCACTGAATACGATGAGGTCGCCACCCTGCTTCCTGGCTTCATCAATAGCACAGATAATCTTTTGTGTATTGCTTTCGAAATTGCCGATGTGGTAGTTTTGCTGTGCTAAGAAGATTTTCATGCCCTGCTCCGCAAGCCAGCGGATATTTATATTTTATTAAGAAATGATTCTTTTACTTTGTAAAGTTAATTTAAGTAAATGAGAATAATTGTTGCGCTGTTCTGTCTTTCCCTGGTCGTTGCTTCCTGCAACAATTCCGAAAAAACTCCCGATGTTTCTAACATCAAACTTGATATCAGCACCCAGCGGTTTGAAAGAGACCTGTTCGGTTTAGACACGCTGAATTTTGCTTTACAGCTGGATCAGTTACAGGCCAGGTATCCCGCCTTTGGTGAAAATTTTATTTACACGGTTTTGGGAGCTGACCCGAAATGGCCGGCCGATTCGGTTTCTGCTTATGTGCTTGGATTTGTAAATTCCTACCGGAGCATTTACGACAGCAGCGAAGCCGTGTTTAGAGATTTTACTCCTTACGAAAAGGAAATAAAGAAGGGCCTGCAATATTTAAAATATTATTTCCCTAACTATACCCCTCCCAAAAAGATCGTCACTTTTATCGGCCCGATGAATGGGATCGGCGTGGCAGCAGCGGAAGATATGATCTGCGTGGGGCTTCACCTGCATCTTGGAAAAAATTTCTCCCTGTATGGATCGGCGCTTGTACGGGAAACCTATCCTGATTATGTGAGCCGGCGCTTTAGCCCGGACTATATTGCCGTTGACTGTATGAAACTCCTGTTGCAGGATCTGTACCCGGAGAAACAGGAAGACAGGCCGCTTGTTGAGCAGATGGTGCAACAGGGAAAACGCCTTTTCTTATTGAGTAAACTGTTGCCAAAAACAGAAGAGTACAAACTGATCGGGTATACTAAGGAACAACTGAAAGCAGTATATGAACATGAAGCGGCCGTTTGGGATCTTTTTGTACAAAATAATTTCCTGCAGACGATCGATAACAACATCATTAAAAATTATATCGGCGAAAGTCCGAAGACACAGGAACTGGGAGAAGCCTCTCCGGGCAATATCGGCAGCTTTGCCGGCTGGCAGATCGTAAAGAAATTCATGAAAAAGAATTCTGACTACAGTTTGCAGAAACTGATGACAACCGATGCGGAATCAATTTTTCAACAGGCGAAATACAAGCCCTGATCATTAAGCTGCTTTAACCTGCTGCAGTTCTGCTTCCGGTTTTTTGCCGAGGAATTTCATCATCCTGAAATGAGAGGCAACGGCCTCACTCAATGTATCGTATTTGTTATAAGGCAAATTAAATTCCCTGCATTTTTGCATTACGATCTTGCTGATGGCAGGGTAATGTATGTGACTTACTTTTGGAAAAAGATGGTGTTCAATCTGGAAATTCAACCCGCCAACAAACCAGGAGATTACTTTACTGCCCATGGCAAAATTTGCGGTGGTCTTCACCTGGTGTTCGGCCCATGCTGTTTCGATGTGTTTTGTTTCGTCCAATGGTACATGCTCAAACTCCGTATTCTCCACCACATGCGCCAACTGGAATACAATGGACAGCGTTAGCCCCATTACAGCATTAAGCACCAGGAAGCCCGCCAGCCAGGGCAAAAATCCCCAAACAGCTATTGGCAGAACAACATAAAAAGCCAGGTAAAAGATCTTTGTTACCCAAAAAACAATATGGTTTTTTGCAGACATCTCCCAGGCATCTGTTGTATAGATCTTATGAGAGAAATATTTCTTAAAATCCATGATGAATATCCAGAAGATCGTTGACAGCGAATAGATGGGAAGCAGATACAGGTGCTGAACTTTATGTGCCGGTACCCATTTCTGCGATTCGCATTGGCGAATGATCGGGCTCTTGGCAATATCATCATCAATGCCATCTACGTTGGTATACGTATGATGAATGATGTTATGTTTTTGTTTCCAGAAATAAGAGCTGGCTCCCATGGCATTTAAACTAAGGCCCAGGAAATCATTAAGCAAGGGCCTGGTGGAGTAGCTTCCGTGGTTGGCATCATGCATTACACTAAAACCGATCGATGCCAGCGCAAATCCAAGCATCATACATAGCAGCAATGCCACCCAGGAACTGATGGGCACCAGCATTAATATCCCGTAGATGGCAATGGCGCTTGTTACCAGTATGATCGTTTTACTGAATAACCGCCAATCGCCTGTTTTACCGATCTTGTTTGCAGTAAAATATTCCTCAACAGCTAATTTTAAGCTCTGATAAAAATCATTGTTACGGTTTGAAAAAGTAATTTTTGCCATAAAAGAGTTTATACCGGTTATTGGGGTAATATGCTTGAACAGACCTCTTAAACTTCAAAAAACATAACTACGGGTCGTTGTTTCTGAAGCATTAAAGGTACAGCAAAAACGCCAAAAGAAGCCCATCAGTTTAACTTAAAAGGAGCACACATATCAAAGCCCGGGATGATGGCATTGAAGGTTTTCTTATTACCGATATTCTCCATGAGGTAAGTACCGTGCATCTTCCCCATTTCAGAACGCAGGTTACACCCGCTTACATATTGGTAAGACTCACCCGGGTTGATCTGTGGCTGAACACCTACCACACCTTCTCCTTCCACTTCACGCTGGCTGCCGTTGCTGTCATAAATATGCCAGTGCCGACGTAGAAGCTTTACGATAAAAGAGTTGTTATTTTCAATGGTGATGCGGTAAGCAAACATATACTCACTGTTCACCGGGTTGCTGTAATCCGGCTGATAGTATGTTTCCACGCTGATGGTTATTCCTTCTGATATTTTAGAGATCATGCCGGACATTTGCTTACCCGTAAAAGTAACACTAAAATTTTCTTTTTGTTGTAATTTACAGACCACATCCTTGTTAAAATAAATTCTTATGCCACTCAAAACGCTTCATTACAGCAACGGAGAAATAACGATTGTATGGAAACCCGATGTTTGTATACATTCCGGTATTTGTGCCAGGGGCCTTGGAGAAGTATTTGATCCCCGCCGCAGGCCATGGATTGATATGAGCCAGGCCGCTACACAACGAATTATTGACCAGGTGAAAAAATGTCCTAGTGGGGCACTGAGTATTGCTGAAAACGATACAGATAAGTAACCTATCTTATTAAGGTTAGCCTCACCGGCAGGTAGCCTGCAGAAAGCATATCAGCAAATTGTTTTGCTTCCTGTTTTGTAAAGACGCCTGCAATTTCAGCATTACCACCTTCAATCTCACTATTTACAAATGGTGCGCTATATACAAGCCCATCCACCACAATTGCAATTGCTTTATTTATATTTTTCATGGTAAACCTGGCAAACTGCTTTCTGCCAAATTCATTAAACCGGATCGATATAGTTGGCCTTCCTCTATAGTCAACCCCCATTTTTGCAGATCCCAACATTTTATAAACCGGCAATTTCCATTCGTTATTTCGCAATGCATATACTTGCACCGAAGCAATAGAAGCATGTCCTGAATAGGTTATCTCCTTTGAATAGGCAAACCGGCAATCCTCCGGCAAAAAAGGTTTCAGTTTCTTTTTCACCTCGCTGAATGCTCCTGCATCGGGTCCTGTTAGGGTTCCAATATCAGAAACCCTGCTATAGGAATCCATATTACCTGTAAAATTCAGCAGCTTATAGAAAGTCATTTTATCATCCTTGATCTTTCCCTGTTTGTCACCTGCTGCTAATATTTCAGCCAATTCAACCGGGCTGTATGTTTCATAAAAGAATACTTCACATGGTTTAATCAGCCATTTTCGTGCAAACTCTTCTTCAAGATCGCCTTTGTTTTCTACAGTAAATTCTTTTTTAGCGCTGTTGTATAACACGGTACAGTTTATATAACCCGAATTCAAAAGTCTTCTTTTCAGTACCATTATGGTTGAATCAATAAGCCCGGTGGATAATACATAAGCCGAATCTTTTGAATCAACCTTGTATGCATAAGAAGAACTTTGGGCGAACCCATTTGCAGAAACCATCAATAAGAAAATAAACAGGAATTTCTTCACAGGCATATTTATATTCTTTTTGCAGATTTGTATCCATTCTTCTGCAGCCATAGCAATACTTTTTCCCGGTGATCTCCCTGTACAATTATTTCTCCGTCTTTTACTGAGCCGCCCGTACCGCAATAGGATTTCAATTTTTTTCCGAGTTCTTCCAGGTCGGTACTGCTGCCTGTAAATCCATATATGAGTGTAACGGCTTTGCCGGCCCGGTGTTTTGTATCCAGTATTATCCGCAATTGTTGTTGCGATGGGTCAATTGTTTGGGCTACTTTACTATTCGTTCCCGGTAATTTAAAATGGGGATCCGTTGAATAGATCAACCCGCCGAACGAATTTATTTTCTTCTTTGACATATGCTGAATTTCAAATAATAACAGCTTTCAGGCTAAGATCCAGGCTTCTTGCCTGGTGAATCACAGCACCGGTGGAAATATAATCAACCCCGGTGGCCGCGTAAGCTTCTATATTTCTTAGGTTGATGCCGCCACTGGCTTCCGTTTCATATTTGCCATCAATAACCTCTAAGGCCCCGGAAATTTGTTCGGGAGTAAAATTATCCAGCATGATACGATCCACATTTCCAACAGCCATTACTTTTTTTACATCGTCGATATTTCTTGTCTCTACTTCAATTTTTAAACCGGGCTTTTTCAATTGAACATATTCATACGCCTTCAGTATGGCCTTTTCAATACCTCCGCAATAATCAATGTGATTGTCTTTAAGCATGATCATGTCGTACAAACCAAAGCGGTGATTTATTCCCCCACCTATACGCACCGCTTCTTTTTCCAAGAGGCGGAAATTAGGCGTGGTCTTTCTTGTATCCAGCAGTTTTGTTTTATAGGGCTTTAATTTCTCCGTGTATTCGTGGGTTAATGTAGCAATGCCGCTCATGCGCTGCATACAGTTGAGCACCAGTCTTTCGCATTGCAAAATGGTATGCACTTTTGCTTTTACCTCAAAAGCTTTTTCTCCGGGTTGCATCACATCGCCGTCTTTCTTAAAGGGAGTGAAAATAATCCCCGGCTGCATATACCTGAATATTGTTTCTGCCACTTCCATACCCGCCAGTATGCCTGCTTCTTTGATCTTCAGTACTGCCATTCCCTCTGCACCCGGTGCAATAGATGAAAGCGTGGAATGATCACCATCACCAATATCTTCAGCCAGTGCATTTTTAATAAGCAGGTTCAGTTGTACGTTATGATCCATAACAACAAAGCTAAGAAAGAACAGAAACAAAAAACCCCGGAAGGTCCGGGGCATTTCTGTTTATTATTTATTCTGGTCTATTTATTTTCAAAAGTTATTTCCTGGAGTAGTTGCTTATCGCCTTTTTGTTTCATAAAAATGGTTGTTCTGAAAGAACCGTTCCGGGTAACCAGGGTGCCGATGCAATATTGTGATCCGGAGTTTTCGCCTTTGTGCAATACTTCAAAACCTTTCACGGCATTGGTTGTAAAAAAATCTTTCAATACCAGTTCTGCCTGGCTCTTACTGTAGCTGTTACTCTTTTCAGGCATATTTATCTCCACGGTGTTATCAAAAAAACGGGCTACCTCTGCAGAATTACCCGCCTTCATCCCGGCAATCACTTCGTCAATGCTTGCAAAAAGGGCGAAAGAACTGATCAAGGCACCAACCACTAATAGTGTAAAAAAACGTTTCATTTTTGTGTAGTTTTTTGTCATCAGGAATTCGACTAAAAACGTGCCAACCTGTGTTAAAATTGCCGTGTGATAAGCCTATTTTATACCCATAAGACAAGAAAGAATTGTACTTAGCTGCAAATCTTTTAGTTTTACCAAATGGAAGATAAGAAAGTTATACTTATTATAATGGACGGATGGGGTCTTGGCAAAGTAAAAAGCAGTGATGCCATCCAAAATGCAAACACCCCCTTTGTAAATTCTTTATATTCAAAATATCCTAATACAACACTGGTAACCTGTGGGGAAGCGGTTGGTCTGCCAGATGGGCAGATGGGAAACAGTGAAGTAGGACATCTTAACCTGGGCGCCGGAAGAATTGTTTACCAGGAATTGCAGCGCATAAATGTAGCGGTTCGCAGCGGCGATTTTGCAAAAAATCAATCGCTGCTAAATGCGATCGGGTACGCAAAACAAAATGGGAAAACACTTCACCTGATCGGTTTGGTAAGCAATGGCGGTGTTCATTCGCATATTGATCATGTAAAAGCCCTCACCAGTCTTTGTGCAAAAGAAGAATTAAGCAATGTATTGGTACATGCATTTACAGATGGAAGAGATACTGATCCAAAAAGCGGGTTGGGATTTTTAACTGAATTACAAGATCATTTAAAACAAACAACCGGAAGCATTGCAACCATTACCGGCCGGTATTATGCCATGGACCGTGACAAGCGGTGGGAACGGGTTAAGATCGCTTACGATGCATTGGTGAATGGGATTGGAGAAAGCAGTGAAGATGTTTTAGCTGCTGTAAAAAAATCTTACGAAAGCGGCGTAACGGATGAATTTATCAAGCCAATCATCAACAAAACATTGCCAAACGTCAAAATACAGAACGACGATGTGGTGATCTGTTTTAATTTCCGTACCGATCGCTGCAGGGAAATCACCGAAGTGCTCACCCAGGCAGACAAACCGGAATTTGGTATGCAGAAAATGAACCTTCATTATACCACCATGACGCAGTATGACCATACATTTAAAAACGTACACGTGGTTTTTGAGAATGATGACCTGCGGAATACACTCGGTGAAATACTGGAGCAAAATAATAAAACACAGATACGCATTGCAGAGACTGAAAAATATCCGCATGTAAGCTTCTTCTTCAGCGGTGGCCGGGAAGTGCCGTTCAAAGGAGAGAAACGCATCATGGTTCCTTCGCCAAAAGTGGCCACATACGACCTGCAACCTGAAATGAGCGCTTATGAGGTGACGGATAAAATAGTGAAAGAGATAAATGATAAGTCAGCAGATTTTATTTGTCTTAACTATGCCAATGCGGATATGGTTGGGCATACCGGTGTGTGGAAAGCTATTATCAAGGCCGTAGAAACGGTTGATCAATGTGTGGAGAAAGTGGTAACGGCTGCGCTGCAAAATGGGTATACGGTTTTCCTGACTGCCGATCACGGCAATGCAGATTATGCCATAAATGAAGACGGCACACCCAATACCGCACACACATTAAACCTGGTTCCTTTTTTTATAATTGATAAAACATGGAAAGGAACTGTAAAACCTGGTAAATTAGGAGATATAGCTCCAACCATTTTACAAATGATGAAACTGCCGGTTCCGGAAGTGATGACCGGTAATATTTTAATTGATAAACCTTAAGCAATGAAAAAATTCTTTAAAAGGCTATTCCTTGTATTACTGATCGCATTTGTAGTTATCCAGTTTTTCAGACCCGCAAAAAATAAGGCGGAAGGCCCAAGTAAAAATGATATCAGCACTTTATACCCGGTGCCGGAAGATGTACAAAACATTCTTAAAACCAGCTGCTACGATTGCCACAGCAACAACACCGTTTATCCCTGGTATGCCGAAGTGCAGCCCGTAGCCTGGTGGCTCGACAGCCATATCAAGGATGGAAAAAAAGATCTGAACTTCTCAGAATTTGCCAGTTACCGCATCCGGCGCCAGTATAAAAAGCTGGAAGAGGTGAACGAACTGGTAAAGAAGGACGAAATGCCCCTCGACTCCTATTTATGGATACATAAAAATGCCAAACTTAGCGAACCGCAAAAACTGGTCCTTGCAAACTGGGCAAATGCGGTAAGAGACAGCATTAAAGCCCATTACCCCGCCGACAGTTTAGTACGAAAGAAATAATACTTACCTTCGTTCTCTTTCTTTTTTATGATCATTCGCCAAAACAAAATAACTGCTTTGGGCATGTTGCTGCTGATAGCCTTGCCGTTGTTTTTTGCTATTGGCATTCTGGTAAAGCAAAAAATAATACAACTACAGAGAAGGGCCAGGTTTGAAACAGAGAATATTGAAACCATTACCATCGCGGCTGAAAAACTTCATTGGATAAAGCATGGTAAAGAAGCTCTCGTTGACGGCAAATTATTTGATGTTGAATCATTCCGGTCTGCAGGCGTAAAAATTTCCCTTACCGGTTTTTTTGATAACAAAGAAGATGAACTGGTAAACCAGATCAAAGATCTCACCGAACAGAAAAGAGAGAACGACAATCCCCTCACAAGGTTAGCGGTTAAGTTATTATTCACCCCGGTTTATACAGAACCAGCTCCCACATCTTTTCAAAATTTCTGTAGCATAATAGCCAGGGACTTTTATTCATATTCTGAACTGACATCCCCCGGATTTCATCCACTGGACATTCCGCCTCCCAGGTATTGCTGATTCATTTTTGCGCTGTTTTCAAATGCAGCTACCGGTCGCATTTAATTCCGTTTTATACGAGGATTAAGTTGCGATGCCATTTATTTTTTCACTTAATCATTCAGAAATGAAACATATAATTCTATTTGCTTTCTCTCTTTGTATTTTATCGGTTACCGCATTCGCCCAAAAGACCCTGAAAGGTAAAGTGGTGGATGCTTCCAATAGCAAACCACTTGCCGGAGCCACGGTAAGTTTTGGCTCCAACGGCACTACTACTGACAAAGACGGCTCATTCAGTATTGATTGCAGCAAAGCTTCCTCCATCACCATATCTTTTGTAGGATACGAAACACAAAAACAGGTCATTAAAAACTGCGATGCAGAAGTTAAGATATCCTTAGCTCCCGTTGGCCGTTCTTTGGATGAAGTAGAGATCACCGCTACATCAAACCTGAACAAATCAATTTTATACCAACCATCTTCTATTGCAAAACTTTCTGCAACAGAATTAAAAAGAGGCGATGGCCTTTTCATGGACGATGCCATTAACACCAACATACCCGGTGTTAGTATGAACAGAAGGGCAGTATCATCTGGCCAGCAGATCAACATTCGGGGCTACGGTAATGGCTCAAGGGGCACAAGAGGCGTGAGCAGCAATTTTGACGGGCAGGGATACAAGGTTTATTTGAACGGGATTCCTGTAACAGATGCGGAAGGCATCACCACGTTGGATGATATCGATTACGGCTCTATCGGAAATGCAGAGATCGTAAAAGGCCCTGCAGGCACTCTTTACGGTTTGGCAATAGCAGGCGCAGTAAACCTAAGTACCATCAAACCGGAAGCAGGCAAAACAAGCATCGGCCAGGATATATTGATCGGCAATTTTGGCCTGAAACGTTACACTACGCAATTCCAGATGGGAACCGAAAAATCCTCTTTGTTGTTGAATTATGGTCACCAGAAAACCGACGGTTATACCATTCACAACAAATCGCATAAAGATTTTGTAAACCTTGTCGGAGAGTTTCAACCAAATGCAAAACAAACTGTAAATGTATACGGTGGTTATACCAATAGTTATGATGAGCGGAGCGGCGAGTTGACCATTGATCAGTACGAATCGAAGAATTTTGTTGGAAACATGGATTACATAAAAAGGGATGGCCATAGCCAGGTGTACACGGCAAGGGTAGGTATTGGTCATAATTATGTTTTTAATAGCTGGCTTTCAAACCTGACCACGGTATATGTAGCCGGGTTCAACAGCAACGCAAGTTCTGCCGGCGGCTGGACGGATAAGGCGACAACCAACCTTGGCCTGCGTTCAACGTTCACTACCAAATTCAATTTGAAAAACAATATGAGTTTAACCGGGCTTACTGGCTTGGAAACACAGCGCCAGAATGCAACAACGATCAGCTATACCATGGTTAAAGATCCACGTGATACAGCTACCAACTGGTACTGGGGCAATCCTTATTACTGGATACTCGGTGCTTCTACGGCAAATGTTTATACCGCAACAGCCACCACATCGCTTTTTACGGAGTGGACATTGTCATTGCCAAAGGACCTTTCCATTACTGCAGGAATAGGCTTTAGCAATATGAAAATAAAATTAGATGACCGGTTCTATGTTGCTAATAAAATAACTCACTTTGATACTACTTACAAAGCAATGGTATCACCACACATAGCAATAAACAAAGTTTTCAGCAAGCAGTTTTCGGCCTATGTCTCTTACAGCAAAGGATATAAAGCTCCTGTTAGCTCTTATTTCTACATTCCCTGGTCTGCAACCAACTCTGCAACCGGTGTTATTAACAGCAGCCTGAAACCTGAGATCGGCAACCAGTTTGAGATCGGAACGAAAGGATCATTACTTAAAAACAAGCTGGTCTATCAACTGGCATTCTTCGATGCGGTGTTCTCCAACAAGATGACAACGATCGCTGTGCCCAACCCAAGTAACAGCGCTACGTTGTACCAGTATGTAGTAAATGGCGGAAAGCAGGATGACAAAGGAATTGAAGCGTCGGTAAGATATGCTGCTATTCAATCTGAAAAAGGATTCTTCAGCAACGTTTCACCATTCTTTAATTTCACGTACTCTGATTATTCCTACAAGAATTTCGTATTTCAATCAACGGTTAAAAGTTTAGTAACTCCATCTAAGGACTCTATCGTTAATAAGGATTACAGCGGACACACCGTTCCGGGTGTTCCGAAATATGTATTTAACCTTGGCGTGGATATTACTACTAAACCTGGTTTCTATGCAAACGTAACCTGGTCTTACAAAGACAAGCAGGAGATCAGTTCATTGGGCACCAATACCGGTGAAACAATCGGCACAAAAACGACGTACACCTCAAATTATACAACTTACACAGTTATCGCAGCCAACTATCATATTGGCAGCTATAGCCTGTTGAATGGAAAGTTGGGGTACCGGCATGGTTTCGGAAGGTTTTACCTGGATGCTTATTTTGCAGCCAGCAACATGGCTAATACCAAATACCCGATCATGATATTCGTGAACCAGTTTCCGGATAGCTATATTGCAGGCCCGAACAGGGCGACGGTTTTTGGAGGAATAAATTTGAAATACAATATTAAATAAGATTGAAAGAGGCCGTTTACGTAAACGGCCTCTTTACTTTTAAAGATTATGAAAATGAAAAAAAGATTTTTTGCAGCCCTGCCATTACTGGTGCTTATGATCTCCTGTGGCCGGTTCGGCAATAAAGAAATTGATGGCACAAAGGACCAGCGCATTGTTTGTTTATCCAAACACTTAACCGAAATGGTCTTTGCATTGGGCAAAGGGCATAACATTGTAGCTGTTGATCTCAGCAGCACTTATCCTGATAGTGCCAAACTTTTAAAAACGGTAGGATACCACCGTGCACTAAGCCCGGAAAGCATCATTGCCATGAACCCCGACCTGGTGATACACAGCAACGACATCGGGCCCGAGAACGTACTGCCGCAAATAACCAAAGCGGGCCTGAACATTAAGGCCTTTGGTGGCGCCAATACCATCGACAGTGCAAAACTGCTTTTGAAAGAACTGGGTAAATTCTTCGGCGAAGAAAAAAAGGCGGATTCGATCGTTACAAAAATGAGTGAAGGAATTGCAAAGGCTGCTGACAGTTTAAAAGCACTGAATATTACCGACTCGATAAAAGTAATGATCATTCATTTCGGTTTGCGTAATAACAATTACTTTGTAATGAGCGGCAGAAATGGCGTGGGCGATAAAATGATCAGGCTGGCCGGGTGTACGCCTGCCAAATACGATGGCAAAGGCGCCCGGGAAATGAGTGCCGAAGCGGTGGCATTGGCAAATCCCGATATCATCATTGCTACTGATTTTGGTTACGACCGGATGGGCAATATGGATAAATTCATCAGCAGTGTTCCTGGCGTTTCATTGACGAATGCCGGGAAGAATAAACGTATTGTTCGCTTTGAAGAACATGACCTGATCTATTTTGGACCCCGGAGCGGAGAGAACATCATCAAATTAATTAACCTGCTTCATTTTCCTGCAAGTGCTGAGAAAAAATAAATATTTCTTCCCGGTCTTAATTGTGCTGTTGGTCATAGTGCTGCTATGTGCCATTGCATTTGGTGCAGTTCCCATATCAGTATCGGATATGTTCTTATCTCTGAAACATTTTTTCAACGGGCAGGAACCGGGTAATATTTATGAGGGCGTTTTTATCCAGTTGCGTTTGCCCAGGGTTTTACTCTGTGCCATCACCGGCGCTGTACTAGCGGTAAGCGGGGTATTGATGCAGGGCTTGTTCCGCAACCCCATTGTAGAACCTGGCCTGGTAGGAACCAGTTCCGGTGCAGCTTTGGGAGCATCCATTGTTTTTGTGATGGCGCCAAATTTCAGCCCTGCCTTAAAAAATTTTACCGGGCCGTTGCTTGTACCGATTGTTGCTTTTTGCGGCGCTTTATTCGCCACTTTCATTGTTTATTCACTGGCTAAAAATGCAAAGCGGGTTTCTATTATGTCGTTGCTGCTGATCGGCATTGCTGTGAATGCCGTTTGTTTAAGCGGCACAGGTTTCATGAGTTATATTGCAAGAGACCCACAGGCTAGAAGCATTACTTTCTGGAACCTGGGAACTTTTTCGGGCGCTTCCTGGCAGCAGGTTTTTATTGTGGGAACGGTAGCTGCGGTCATTTTTATTTTGTCTCTTCGTTATTCAAAGCAATTAAACACATTATTACTCGGCGAAGAAGAAGCTACTTATCTCGGTGTGGATCCTGATAAACTGAAAAGGCGGATCATGTTGCTCAATACTGCCATGGTTTCTGTCGCTACTGCATTTGTAGGCGTGATCAGTTTTATGGGATTGATCGTACCGCATGTATTACGCCTGCTCATTGGCAGCGATAACAAACGGTTATTACCCGCCTCTATGATCACCGGTGCGATGTTGCTGGTACTGGCCGATATGTGTGCCCGATTATTACTGGCACCAGCCGAAGTACCCATTGGCATTATCACATCACTTGTTGGCGCTCCCATCTTCATTATCCTGCTAAAGCGTTTTAACCTGGCGCAACACAAAGGGGGGTACAATGCTTAGAACAGAAAAAATATACTACCGCATTGGAAAAAAAATGATCCTGAATGGCATCAGTGCCGAATTTAAGCCGGGAGAATTTAATATGATACTGGGGCCAAATGGTTCCGGCAAATCAACCTTTCTTAAAATATTCAGTGGTGAGATCAGTGGGTATGAAGGATCGGTCCTATATAACGATCATAAAATCTCCAAATTAAAAAAGGAAGAACTGGCAAAGTACAGGGCTGTTATGAGTCAGCAACCCGAACTTAGTTTTCCATTAACGGTTGATGAAGTGGTGATGATGGGACGTTACCCTCACTTCAGTTTTAACCCGGGCAAAAAAGACGAAGTCATCTGTAATGAAGTGATGGAGCGGATGAATCTTTTGGAATTTAAGGAAAGAAATTACCTCACATTGAGTGGTGGTGAAAAACAACGGGTGCAATATGCAAGGGTGCTGGCCCAGGTTTGGGAAAAACCTGCATCGGGCTTCCGCTATCTTTTTTTAGACGAACCCCTTACCAGCCTTGATATTAATTACCAACAGGAGTTTTTGCAAATAGCCAGGCAGTTTAAAAAAGAAGATACGGTGCTGGTGGCTGTAATGCACGACATTAACCTGGCCATTCAATACGGTGATAAATTATTCTTCATGAAAGAAGGAGAAATGGTTGCCCATGGCAGTCCCCGGGAAATACTCAATGAAGTATTGATTGAAAAAGTCTTCAGCACAAAAATCTCCATCATAAACAATCCGGTTACCAATACTCCGTTGGTGATCTTTACCAACTCTACTGCAGGTTGATTTTTATCCCGTTGTTCCAGAGCCAATGAATGGGTATCTGCGATAATAATCGTTATTTTTGTGCATGTCTTTTAAAAGAAAAATACTGGCCTTTTCGATGTTGCTTATTGTGGCTGCGCCCCTGTTTTCTTTTATCTATTTTTTTTATACTGAAAAGCAGGCCAGGCATCAGATGGAAGAAAAACTTGAAAAAGCTGCCTTGCAACAGGTTGTTCTGCCCTTATCCGACCTGCACTGGATTGAAGATGGAAAAGAAGCCCTGGTGAATGGAAAATATTTTGACGTGGAATCGTTTGTTTTATCAACCGATCACATTGTGCTTACAGGCTTATTTGACAGCAAAGAAGATAAACTTCATTCCCAGTTAAAAAAAATATTCCAGGTAGAAGAAGAGCCATCTCTCTTCGGCAATATGGCAGTCTTTATGTTTTTCCCTGTTTATTTTGAGTCGGGCTCAGTACAATCACCGGTGCATTGGCAAACTGTTTCAAACAGGTATCTTGGCTATACTGAAAAAATACCCTCCTCTCCCGTTGCCGACATAACACATCCGCCGGGTGCATAAAATTTCCTCATCGTTATAATGAAAATTGACCTGCTATTAATGTTATGGCAGGCCAGCACATTCCTGTTTACTCAAAACTATTTTATGAAGAAAATATTTATGCTATTGGCTTTTACAGCCATTACAGTTACTGGGTTTTCTCAAAAAACGAACCCCGTTTCCGACAGCGCAAAAAAAGAGATCAGCCTGGATGAAGTAGTTATTTCGGCCAGCAATTTTACCGAAAAACAAAAAAACATTGCACAGAAGATCGATGTAATAAACGCTAAAATCATTGCGAATACAAATGCGCAAAACACGGGCGACCTGTTGATCAATACCGGAAAGGTATTTGTGCAAAAAAGCCAGCAAGGTGGCAGCAGCCCGGTATTGAGAGGATTTGAAGCCAGCCGGGTATTACTGGTTATTGACGGGGTTAGGATGAATAATGCCATTTACCGAAGCGGACACCTGCAGAACGTTATTACAACCGACCAGAATTCATTAAGCCGGGTAGAGGTAATGTATGGCCCCTCTTCCACCATTTATGGAAGCGATGCCCTTGGTGGAATTGTACACCTGGTTACCAAATCGCCTGTTTTATCAGGCGATAAAAAGTTTCTGACCACCGGAACAGCATTTGCCCGGTACAGCAGTGTTAATGAGGAGAAGACCATTCATGCGGATGCAAGTATCGGGGGCAGGAAGTTTGCCTGGTTCCAGTCGTACAACTTCAGCGATTTTGGAGATATGAAAATGGGAAATAAATACCCTGATAAATATTCCAATTTTGGCAGGAGAAGCAGTTACGTTGGAAGCATCAACGGTATTGACACCGTACTGGTAAATAAAAACGACCAGGTTCAGAAATTTTCGGGTTACAAGCAATGGGATATTATTCAGAAACTGCTTTTTAAACAGAACGATCATATCTCTCACCTGCTGAATTTCCAGTTATCTAATACCAACAACGTACCCCGTTACGACAGGTTGCAGGATACAAGGAATTTTGGTGCCCCTATCGGTACAACCCTGCGTTATGCCGAATGGTATTATGGCCCGCAGAAAAGAATAATGGGTGCTTATGAGCTGAGTGGAACCAAGCTTGGCTTTATTGATCAGCTGAAAGCTAATATCAATTACCAGGATATTGAGGAAAGCAGGCAGACAAGGGAATACAGGCGCTATGACCGGTTCGACAGCCAGGTAGAAAAAGTAAAAGTATTTGGTATTACTGTTACCGGAAGAAAAGACATTGGCAACAGCGAACTCACCGTTGGTGCAGATGCCCAGTTCAATGATGTTAAATCAAGAGCAACAAGAACAAACTTAACAACAGGCGCTGTTACAAAATTAAATACCCGTTATCCGGATGGCAAGAACAAGATGAATAATTTCAGCGTATTTGCCCAGCATCTTTATAAGTTTAAGAATAAGAAACTGGTGCTGAATGACGGTATCCGTTTTCAGTCGATCAACCTGAAAAGTAATGTGGTTGACAACTCTTTTTTCAACCTTCCCGATACAGCCGTTACACAAAAAAGTTTTGCTGTTACCGGAAACCTGGGCATTGTTTATACCCCCACAAAAAACACAAGCATAAAAACCTCAATTGCTTCCGGGTTCAGGGCACCAAATATTGATGACCTGGCAAAAGTGTTTGAATCAAGTTCCGCAGCAAGACAGGTAGTAGTGCCGAATGCCAATATTAAACCGGAGTATACTTATAATTTTGACCTGACTGTAAACCAGCGCATCGCAAACAGGATCACGATTGAGGTCACAGGATTTTATACCTTGTTCAGAAATGCCATTCTAAAAGCTCCCTTTAAATTAAACGGGCAGGATTCCATCGTATACAATGGGGTAAAAAGCCAGGTTTTGGCCAGCCAGAACGTAAACAAAGCAAATTTGTTTGGTTTTAGCATTGGTGTGGATGTTGATATTTATAAAGGGCTTGGCTTCAGCAGTATGCTTTCTTATACCAGGGGAAGTTTTAAAACAGATGCTTCAAAAACTTCGGCTATATATGAAAAGCAGGCTAATGGAACTTACAGCCTTGTAAACCGCAATGTATCAAGCAAACCGTTGGATCACATTCCTCCGTTGATGGGTAAGACAGCCATCAGCTACCGGCATAAGGTATTCAGTACAGAATTATATCTTCTTTACAATAGCTGGAAACGGCTGAATGATTACAATGCAGACGGAGAGGATAATGCACAATATGCAACCGCAGATGGTATGCCTG
>Ga0209023_10000919_pt1 | contig 41608 bp, 36 predicted proteins | sample LakOneMetagenome_FD_187468 | JGI IMG/M metagenome (GOLD analysis project Ga0209023, IMG submission 187468) | Freshwater and sediment microbial communities from Lake Erie, Canada (SPAdes) (version 2) | ecosystem: Environmental > Aquatic > Freshwater > Lentic | place: Lake Erie, Canada...
AAAAAAGGGCCATAAGGCCCCTTTCCGGTACATCCAGGTTCCGGTTTTCTTGATGCATAACAACTCATCAGGAATAAGCCCGAGTAATTTCGCATACGCTCGATTACTTAGAAACTGGTAGCGGGGGCAGGATATGGGCGCTATCTAACATCCGCGCCGAGCCGTATCCTGCTGCTCGTGAACGGCGAATGATACGCGCCGGAGCCAGTTTTCGCAACAAAATGGCTTTTATGGCCGAATCAGGCCTAAGATATCGTTCTCTATACCAAGAGGACTACACCATGCAGACACTTCGTTGGATTTTAGCCGTAGCTGGCCTGGGCGTCATGATCACCTTTGGTTACGCCATGAATCATGGCTGGAACAAGTCACCAGCACCGCAGCCTGATGTCGGGCCTTGGACTCAGTACAAGGAACCCGTTGAAACAGTCAATAAAGCCGAATGGATTGCCGAAGCCAATAAAAGAATTGAAGCAGAGAATGCTTCCAAAAAGCAGGTTGAAGCCATTGCTGATGCCGTCGTTGACGAGCAGGAAGCCAGAAAAGCAGAAAAACCCCGGCAATAAGCCGGGGTCGTTTCAAAACTGAGACAAAATGGATACCTTGCTTTGTCTCAGTTATTTCGGTCTCGCTGGTTTGCCAATGCCTGCAACCGCTTCGTCATCACAATGCCGCCCTGATTCAACTGGTCGTTACGGGCACGAGTCTTGATCGATCGCTTCAATGAATCGCCTGTGATTTTGTAGGCGATGTTCTTGGCATTGAATCGACGCAAGCTTTCCAACGCATCATTCATCCCTTCCCGGTCACGTTGTTCAGTGGCAAAGGCATAGTTATTGATGATTTGCTGGCGACGTTTCAGCACCTTGGCATTGGCAGATTTCAACGAACCATTCTCGTCGTACTGGTCGGCCAGTTGTAGCGGCGTGAAACCAAGAGCACGCGCAATGGTGTCACCCGGGCCGATATCCGTCAGTAGATCGCCGTTAAGATTGGTTTCCTTGCCCTGCATGGCATAACGGAAAGCCCTTACCGGCGACTTAGCCAAGTTGGGCAGCATGGTTTCGACACCGCGCTCGATATGGCCCTGATGCATCATTTTCAAACCGGAGAACATGGCTTTCGGGATAGCAAACCCGGCGCCAGCGATTTGGTCCATCCAGTAGTAATAGGCGTCCTCACCTTCAAGCTCACGATCTGGCGACCGGAACCACAAGTTAGGCATGCCGATTCGTTCGGACAGATCCACGCCAGCCAGTGAGCCTGGAACGCCTTTGAGCAACACGCCGGCAGCATCTTCACCCAGAAAATCGACTAAGCCCTGTTTGAAGCGGCTTTCGGCATCAAACGGCTCGTCATCGTCATCGAACAGACCGGCGAGCATCATCACCAAACCATAGAACGGCACGCCGGTAACGCCAGCCATCAAGCCGTACATTCCCAGCATCGCACCGAGCTGTTTGGCCGCCTCAACGCGGGCTTCTTTGGTTTCACCCTTAAACGATGTATGGATGTCGCGGAACAGGCGATAAAGCATGTTCACGTTGTAGTTGCGGAATACCGTTAGTATTTTCGCTAAATCGCCCTGCATGAACCGGGCACGATTGGCGGCGCTGTAATCGAAGTGAATTGACCAGGTGTGATCAGCCGCCGATTTCATAGCTGCTTCGTGGGTTTTACCGGTTTCCCGGGCAAGTCGATATGCCGCCAAGGCTGTTACTTCGCGGTTGAAGCGTTCGGACTGATGAAAGAACCAACCAAGCTTGCTCATTACCCGGGCCCGCAATGCGGAGTATTCGGCACCAGTATCTCCAACACCGGCCAGATCATGCGCCTGAGTTTTGTCTATCAAGCCAGAATCGATAAACGACTTCATTGCGCGCTTCTCGTCGTTTGTCAGGTCCGCGTTCTCGATATGGCCCTTACCCTTGGCAAAGTCCCGAGTTGCCCGCGTCAGGGCGCTGCTGGTGCGGCCAAAACCGTATTTGCTACCAAGGATAGGCACACCCAACATGACAGTCTGTGTCGCATTCAAGAACAAGTGAGCCGGGTTCGCGCCAAGGTGCCAGACGAACGCGGCCGATGTAATGGCCTGCGCTGCCTTGCCGCCCTGCGGGTTCATCACCCACTGCAAGCGTTTGCCGATTTCGTTGGCCAGCGCCATACCGGCAACCGGCGAAACACGTTTTGCCTGTTCTTCGGCCTGCATGTGAGCTGCCTGCATGTCGATGCCGTATTTCAGGCGTGCAAGCTGGTAGCTGCCATGAAACATGGTCGATGCAAACGAACGCAGTGCGTCAGGGTTATAGCCTGGCGTTTTCTTCCGGTGGATAAAGCTCTTGCGAAGACTGAGATCCGGCAGGGTTTCCAGATAACGTTGGTAAATGGCGTCACGGATGTCCTTCATGGCATCACCATGTTCGGCATCATCGCTGGAAATATGCTCGCCATCGGCAAAGCGTTCGCCGGCCGTTGGACCTTCCGGAAGCATGCCGGCCAAAATCTGATCGACGTCGGCGATAAAGCGGGGGTCAACTGCTGCCTTGAAACCATCTTTGTCGGTATCCAGGCCAACCGTCACCGAATTGCCCTTCGCGGCTTGTTCGGAAGCGAATGCAGTGGCTTCGTTGTAGGTCTCGAATTTCGAGAACGCTATCGATGTGCCTTCCTTATTTCGAACCGACACAAAATATTTGCCGAAGCGTTTAAGCGGAAAGTATGGCTGCTCAACACGCATCGATTCGAACATTTGACGCAAACCGATGATCTTGGCAGTCGCACTACTGCTCGCCGCCTTGACGGCTTTCTCGTAAATTTTTGCAGCGATAGCAGTGGCTTGGTCTTTGTCCTCAATGGACATGCCGGATTCTTTTATTTCATCCAGCTTGGCCTGGAACTGAATTTCGGCTTCGTCTCGGCGATAGTCAGCGGCTTTTTTCAAATTATCTTCGAGTGCTTTTTCGATGTCCTTGGTTTGCTGCTCGTAGGCTTTGCGAACGGTGCTGTAAAGCTTTTGACCATCTTCTGGCATGGCGTTATATCGACGCTTCAAGTCGGCATGTTGCGCCAGCTTTTCCGGTTCCTTGGCATATTCTGACGCCGGCAACGTGGGGTCAACACCTGCGATTGTGGAATCGTGCATCAAGTCAGAAAGCTCTTTGCCGCGATCTGACTGTTCGCCGAGCAAGCCCTTCCAACCACCGACGGTAGCGTATTTAAGCCAATCCTGTGCCACGGCATCAAACTGTTGGTGTTTATTGTTCCGGAAGGCTTCGAGCTGTTGACGAAGATCGATGAATTGCTTAACGGCTGGCATTCCCTTCGGTGCGTAATCGACCAGATAATTCAACGGGATTGCGGCCAGCAATGCGGGTTTCAGGTCGGTAATTTTTCCAGCAACACGATCGAGCACGGTTTTCACCGATTCCTTCGCTTTGTTGGAAATGTTGACGTCGCCAGAAATAGAAACCCCGCTTTTGGCGGGGCTTGGTTTCGAGTAGAGGATGCCCTGAGCGCTGGCTACGCCAGCAGGGCTCCGCTTGAGCCGATCAACGCTATCCACCACTGCGGCCCCTTCTTGTCCTGCTCGGCGTATAACGGACTGCGCAAGTATTGCTCGCGCAATCGTAGTCCGGCCAAAAGCCGCCTCTCCGGTACGCTCAGCACCAGGTGCGACGGGCCGCCCTGCAAACGCGCTTCGAGCTCGGCCTGCAATTTCACGCAATCCGTCGTTGGTAATAAGTTGTCCAGTAGCGTTTCGGAATTGGCCGGCATCGAAGTCATACGAATAACCTGTGATTTCTGGGGCATAAAGCAGGACATTATTATAAGCCGTTTCCAGCAAAGATTCTAAGTTTTCTTCGTGACGGCCATCACGCCATTCAAGACGAGCGAACCGGCTGGAACCTGGGTCCAATTGCCGGGCATGCGGACGCATGAATTCGGTACCGCCGTACTTGATCGCTGCGGCGGCCATAAGCTCGGTTCGACGTATCAAGGCTTCATCACTGAGACCGTTCGGGTCGCCGATGAATTCCTTACCGGCATTCTTGGCGTAGTTGAAAATGGCCATATACAAAGCAGTGCCACGGCTTGAGCCAGGATTCAGGCTGGCGGCGTCCAAATACATGCGGCCATAGCCACCTTTTTCGACATACAGGTAAGCCGGAGCACCGTTGCCTGTGGTGATTTCATACTTCAAGGCGGCGGCATCAGCATCGTCGGACCGAGTAAAGCTGGTATGTGCTTCGCCTTTCAGTTTCACCTTCATGTCCGGGGCAACATCCGCAAACACTTCCTCGACGGTTTTCTTGTCGCTGACTTTGTATTGGAAAGCGTTGTCGATTTTACCCAAAGCTTTAAAAAACTTAGACAACGGGCCACCGACAGACGCAGCAATCTTGCTGAATAACGGCAAGCCACTTTGAGCGGCGGCTTTCATTTCAGGCGTGATATCTAGGCCGTGGGTTGGGTGTTCTTTTCCGTGGAAGCGGCTTGATAAGTCATCGCCACGAAACATGACGGTGCCTACCTTGCCGCCAAACCGTTTGGCAAATTTGTTTACTTCGGACGGCAGAATTTTATCGTAAAAGCCTTTCATGCCTTCGCCACCGACTTTAAGCCCATTGCCTTCAATGGTGCGGTTCCCAAGCGGCGTGACCTCAGCATTCAATAGTTTTTCGGCAGCATCTTTCCCGATGTAATCTTCGAGCTGACCCTCGTTGATGCCTACTTTATTGATTACTTCCTTGCCATCCAGATCAACAGCATAGAGCTGCGAATTTTCTTCATTCCATGTGACAGATTGCAATTTCTTGCTCAGGTCATAGCGCTCTGCCTGTTGCTCGCCAGTCGTCCAGGCGATACGGTCAAAACCATTGTCTGCGGCATAACGAATCATCCGTTTCATGGAAAGCATCGGCCACGAGGTCTTGAATGGGGCGTCTGGAACGCTCGATTCTGAATTGGTAAATTCGATAATGCCTGGGAGTCGGGCATTTCTTAGATGCGTTTCAGCCTGTTCTTTTGTATCGAATCCTGCTACTTCGCCATGCTGCCCTTCATTACCAAGCTTAACAACCCATTTTTTCGAAGCGTATCCACGTTTACGGCCATTCTGGTGCCAATCCGACTGTATTTCCTCAATGAACAACACCTTCTTGCCATCGGCATCGGTGCGCTCGTTGAAGCGGACGTGAGCAACGATATTTGGCTGGTCGAAGTGGTGTGATAAAAATGCATTCTTTCCACCGTTGTTTTTAGCCCAACGCGAGTACATATCGCTCAACGCATCTTTTGCATCCGACTCATAATCGACAAGCGTTTCAGGAATTAGTGATTCGTCACCGCCCATTTCAGCAACAGCTTCTGGCCGATGCACATTTTCGTACCACCAATCTATGCCGTTAGCTCCTGTCGGTAGCGTCAACAACAGCTCACGGTAGTTCTTGCCACCTGGGAGCTGGTACTTGGAGAATTTTGTTTTTCCAGAAGCGTCTGGATTGTCCGCAACGAAGTCATCATCCATCGCATTTTGGATAGCTTCTTCGCGGGTTTCCCCCTCACTTCTTTGGTCGCCGTCTTCATCTAAAACCACCCAAAGATCAGGTTCATCCTCAACAGCTCGCCAGCCACGCGGTAAGTTCTCGCCGCTGAAACCAGTTTTGTAATCATCGTCAAGCAAAACATCATTCACCTGCACCTGATTGGCGCGTACGAAGTCGTTTAACTGCTCGCGTGTCACTTCGCCAGCATCGGACAACCAAGCGTCAACACCCAGCCAATCGCGTTCTTCTTGTTTGAATTCACCACGACGCTGCGCACCGTCAAGCCACTGCTTCCACACAACGGAGTTACCTTTCTTCGGTGCACCTTTCGCGGTCTGAATCGACTCGGCCAGAGCTGAAAAGAACGTGTCAGGGCGTGCGGAATAACTCGGCTGTGCAATGTCACCGCGACGCATGCCGACTTGTGCACCGTTGACGCTACCGGTTTCAACAAAGCGAGCGGCCTGCACAATGTACTGGCGCAAATCGCTGTCGTTCACCGGGGCATTAAAGCCAATCGAACGCAGCCAGCGACGGATAGCGACCATCACGCGGTCGATGATCGAGTTGCGTACACCCTTCTCGGACATCACTGCGACGGCTTCTTTCACGAAGTCGGCATCGGTTGTCTTGTAACCACGACGGGCCAGTTCATTGAACAGATCCGCATGCTTCGGGTTGTCGCGCATTTTCGACACGATATCGCTTATGACTGCCCATTCTTTCGGACCTGAAATAGCTTCGATACCGAAGTGACCAATCGACTCATGCAACAAGACTTCCAGCGCGCGCTGGCTGTCACGCAAATTTGAAGCGACCAAGTAAACGCGGCGGGTTTCCGGGTCATACCAGCCTTCGGCGGTTTTATCGATATTGTCCGGGGTCGTGGTAATCACGGTAACGCGCGGGCCGTTGGTCCACTTGCCTAAGATCGGGGCAATCGTAGCTTCGACTTTAGTTACGGTTTGGCCTTTGGCTTTATCGTTGGAATCGCGTAAAGAATTCAGCACGCCGGCAGGCTTATCGATCACAACCATGCGGGCATTCACGCCGGTATTCACCGGGAGTGACGGGTCCATGAAAGAACCTTCCGGCAATTTCTCGGATGTACCGCCAACAGAATCAAGCCAGTCTCGGAAAGCCTGCGCTTTCTTGTCTTGGCCGAAGAAAACACCCTCTCCCATGATGGCCACGATACGGCCGTTCGGATTCAATAGCGTGAAAGCGTGCTGCACATGCTCGGCGTCACGGCGATTCGAGAACGGGGGGTTCATCAAGATGCGGTCGTAGTTACCGCCATGTTCCATGAAATCGCTGCTCACCAAGTTGTAGCCCTTGGCTTCCAGCAATTCACGACGTTCACCGGACAACTCGCCGATATCTGGCTCAGTACCCGCTTCACGCAATGCGTCGGCGATATGACCCATGCCGGCAGAAGGTTCGAGCACTGACATGCCTGGCTCAATTTCAGCGGCAGAAATCATTTCATCGACCACTTCGCGACTGGTCGGGAAGAAGTCCATACCGTCGTTTTTACGGCCAATCATGGCGCGTTCGAGTTTCTTGACCTTATCCTCGGCTGCAGCGACTTGGCGCAGACCGATGAATTCACGGAGCGCACTGCGGAATTCTGCCGGAGTTTCGATACCCATGCGCGCCAGTGCGTTACGGTCGGCGTGTGCACTTTCCATTTGCCACGGCACAGAAACATTATTGAAACGGCGACGGTTCGCTTTGCTGGCTTTTTCAATCAGCTCGGAAGCAAATTCGCGAGTGAGTGAAATTCGCGTGTCGTTGTCGCCCTTCCACAATCCTTTTTCCTGCGCCAATTGTGGGCTCGGAATGACGCGGTATTGCCCGCGTTTCACCTGCATTGGAATTGCCAAGCCTTTGTAGCCAGCTCGCGCAATCGATTCGTATGCGGCGTCCTCAGTGCCAAATACCGCCGACCTTACTTCGCCGGCATTGTTTTTGGTCTGATAGTAATTCAGTAATTGAAGGTCTTTTTTCGCAAAGTCGGTGTACGGCTTGCTGACATCATCGGCGACCTTGAGCAACTTCTTGCCAAGCAATTTACTGCCGTCCACTTCCATCAATTGACGGGCCAGCTTGGCTAGGTCAGATCGGTAGGCGGAATACGTCGGCCATTCAGCATAGTCAGCCGCTTCAATGGTTGCCGGGTCGGCTAAATGCTGTTCTCGCTTTCCGTAATCAGGATACAACGTCCTCAAGTATCCATCGTGACCACGTTTAACCATCGACTCCAACAGCTCGACCTGAACCTTTTGACGAACACGATCAAGATACTTCGCGTCATCGGATTCAATCGCATTGGCGATGTTACGCATAGTCTTTGCCAGAGCCTTGTCGGAATTTGCTGAGGCTTCAATACGAGCGGCCTGACCGGCACGGCGCTGGGTGTTTGTCTTGCGATCAGCAGACAGCACATCGCTTGCACGGTCATCAAGACGGTCGGCCATTTCATTCAGGCGTTCGACGGCAGACTGCGTTTTGTCGTCATCGAAAGCATCACGGCGAGTCTTGACGATATCGGCCGCTTCGGTATTGTCACCACCGGCAAGCTTCTTGAAAGCTTCGGCTGATTCTTTCGTGCGGAATTGAAAGCCAGGTACAGCACCACGGCCACGGAATGACGAGTACGATCCGCCTAACTTCTTGGCGCCCATGTTCAAGGTGTCGTAGTCTTCGCGGCTCACACGCTCGGCGAGCTGCACGACGAACAAGTCGTGACCGTGCTTCGTGTGTTTGGTTTCAACGACATCGCCGGCAACCAACTGGCCAGCGATTCGGACATTGGTTTTTGCGTCCAGCTTATTGGCAAGGCGCTCAGGGCGAGTCTGCTCAGCGGACAGGGCATCGAATGCAGCACGTTGATCCGGCGTGAGTGAAAGGCGCGCGGCTTTCAAATCCATGCCGTCAGCCATCTTCAAGCGAAGGATATTCTGGAAGTCCTGTATGGTCTTCGGCTCAGATATGCCGGCCTTGCGTTCTTCGTTTTTTGCATTTCTGGCGGCGGCTTCTGCTTGACGTTCGGCTTGGTATTCAGCCAATGATTCTTCGGTTTGCGATTCGACCAGCTCTTTCAACGCGGCTGTTTTTTCAGCCTCATATTTCGCCAGCCCGCCCATCATGTAGCTGTTCGGGCCATATTCTTTTCCAAGAGCAAAGCGATGTTCCAATAATTCATACACTTCCTTGACAATTTTTTCTTTCTTTTCGCTTTTGTAGCGCGATGCGTAATATGAATTGAAATTGTCGAGTAAGTTTTCTTTTTTCTGCTTTCCGAGCTGTTCGAGAACGTCGGCCTTTTTCTCAGTCAGCACAGTAAACGCCGCCTTGTAATCGGCCAAGCTGGCTTCACCGTCGTACAGTGCATCGATGGTTTCTTTGACGAATTCAAGTGCTGTTTTTTCAGTCGGGACAGCATCAGCTTCGGTAAATTCGGTTTTCTTATTGCTGGATGCGATAACGCTACTCAATGGAACTTTATTGTCGTTGGTAGCTTTTTCTTGTTCCTTGGCAGATTCTGTTTGCAGTGCTGAATCACCGTGCTTCTTTTTGTGGCTGAGAAGGTTGGTAATAGCCCAGCCGATATCATCAAGCTTCTTTTTGGCGTAAGGCTTGTAAAGGTCAACTCCCGAAACCGGGTGCCCTTTGTCATCGCGCGGCGTCCAATTGTCTTGGTCGTCGGTAATCGCTGTTTGTTTTTTTACGAGCGCCCTCATGGCCTCGCTGACTGTAATGGTTTCACCACCATTTTTACGCAGCCAATCAACAGAACGCTTCGAGTAATCAGTTTGTGCAGCCGGCTTAACAGTTTTTGCCGGGTCGTAAACCCATGCTTTGAAATCAGCAAGATTCATTTCAGTCACAGGGCCGACCTTCCAGCCTTTTTGATAGTTGCTCGAATACGCTTTGACGGCAGCGGCCTCGGTTGGCCATCCGAGCATTACTTTGGCTTCGTCGTAACTACCGTCCTTTTTGTACTGGTCGATGATGAAAACAGGCAATTCTGCATTGCCGGCATCATCACTCAAAAAAACATCGACGTGATCTTTGTCAGCACCAATGGTGCCCTTGAAATAACCGTAATGGTTTTTCAGCGGCGGCCACTCCGGCTTACGGCTTGCTCCGGCCGGTGTTTCCAGACTGATATCCATGCCATTTAAAATGACGTGGCCTTTTTTGTAATTGCCGGCTTCTTTCTGGGCATCAGTCGGTTCAGGACGGTCATTCTCCGGGCTACTGGCAGTTTCGGCTGCAGCGGCTTGAATCGGGTCATCTGGCGTTACCGATGCTAGCCAATCATTGATTGTACGCAACACGTCAGCCTCGGTGTAATTAGCGCCACGTTTGCTAGGCCCGTTGACTGTTACAAGAGTAATGTTCTTTTCAGAGGCCGATGGGATATAGCTCAGGACGCCACCTGTAGAAAGGGTAACGAGGTACATCCCACCCATATTATCGACACTGTAAAAATCCGATTTGGTTTTCAAAGCAGATAAAAATTTGGCTTCAATATCCGGGCTAACACTAACGCCGTTTTTAAGTGAAAGCTTTTCACCTGAGAACTTGAAATTGGGGTCACTTTCGAAGTTACCAAGTTCGTGAGCGGTTTTAGCAAAATCATCACTAGCCGTTGTTTTAGAATCAACTTCATCAGGCGCAGGGCCAGGCATGTTGCTGGCAACCCATTTCTTGATTTTTTCGACACGCTCTTGCTCCCCGGGCTCCATTCCAGACTTCGGTAGTTTCAATAAAATTGAAAGCAATCCAGAACGCTTTGCGTCTTCGGCAGTGTTGTGATCTTCACTGAGACTGAAACTACGGCCCATGCCGCTGGTATCGGTATTGAAACCGACGGCCACCTTATATTTGCCGTTATCGTCCTGGGCTACATGTACCTCGGCCCATGGCAACCGGCGACCTTTGCGTTCCAACACGATGCTATCGGCTTTTTCCGATAGCACTTTATTCGTGTCATCGGCATTTTCTACCGACCTCGATTGCTGGTCTTCTTTACCGGTGGCTTGCTTGGGTACGGCGGTTTCATTGGTTTTTTCGCCGCCGGCATGCACGGCTTGGTTCCCTTGGACATTTTTGTTCTCCTGAGTTGGTGCCGATTGCTCGGCTGGGTTAGTTTTCTTCCGCACAGCAAGAAAGCCACCGGCTTCCTTAAAGTGTTTTACGTCGTAGTCTTTTGGGTCGTACCCGGCTTTGACGATTGCTTTTCGTGCTGACTCAGCACTCAAGAAACCTTCTTCGCGTGCCGATTTGGCACCACGGCGACCGATGTAATCAGCAACACCTAGCTCCGCATCAACTGCTTTTTTCTTACTGCCGTCGTGATCAAGGTTCTCACGATGGACCATTTTCACGCCGTCGATCGTTTCCTTTTTCTTGCCATCTTTCGTGTAGGTCGCCAGCATGCGGCGAGTTCCATCCAGATCGGATTTCATTACGCGCACGGTGTCGCCGTAGACGTCTTTTGTGGTCACCAAGCCATTGGCGTCTGGTTCTGGATATGACTGCGCTACCTGGCTGGTTTCATTTCCGGGCTGCTTTGCGACTGGACCTGCCACATCAGCAGGAATAGCCTTAGCTGGACGTACTCGCCCGCGAGTTCCCACGCCAGAAGATTCAGTTTTTCCGGGTTTGGTTTGCTGGACATTGGCTTTCTCCGTCGTGGCAACCGCAGCGGTCGGTTGTACTACCGTGGCGGTGGTAGAAGTGTCCGCAGCGGGCGCCACTGCTGTAGGATTTTGTTGGGTTTCGGTACGCGGCAAGCGAACGACATACCCACCATCGACCGGCACAACCTTTGCACCCGCACCGGTACGCTTGGCCATGATTTCAGCGGCCTTGATTTCTGAAAAAGCATTGCCGCTTTGTGTCGTGATGTCGTCATCGAGAATATCGTGGCTATTGTCGAATTGCTGACCGTCGGACGCAGGCGTATCCTGTGTCGATGAAGAAGTTTTGCCCTGAAATTCTAATTCTGTCTGGCCAGTTGCCGGGGAAGATTCGCTTTGACCCGCCGTTGTCGTGTCTTGCGGGCGAGACAACTCAGCAGGCGCTTGAGCGACAGCCGTGGGTGAAAGTAATTCAGGAGCCTGCGCCGGAGCTTGATCAATTTGTGGTGATACATTTTGAGACGACGCCACTTTCTGGCCGGTGATCGCAGCACGACGCTCTAAAATCACTTCTTTACGCAATGTCTCGACCTGATCTTTACTCAAGCCATAGCCTTTACCCACCAAACCTGCGGGTAGCGGGCGGCCGGGATTTCTATTGAGTTGGTCATGGATATACGCCTTCGCGCCTTCCGGATTGGGTGTGACGGTTTGCTCAGCAACAGGCGCAGCAGTTTCCTGCTTTTTGGCTTCGGGTTGCTTCGCCTGTTGTTCGGCTGCAGCCTGGATAACCGCTTGTTGTTTGTCCGCCTCAGCGGCTTGGAGAACGCCGTTGTTGGCGGCCATATTAACGACACGCGACAGAACACCATTGTTCGGGTCGGGGAGATTGGAAGCAGCGGCCGGATGACGTGCACGGGCTGCATTGACGTCAGGTGTCAGGCCGACATTTTCACGGGCCTGAGTAGATGCAATATCTTCTTGTTCGGCTTGCAACATCGAATTGTCGATTTGCGATGCAGTGCCAACGGTGCCGAGCGGCGTCACTTGTAGCGCTTGGTCCGGCGCCGGCAACAAACGTCCAGCGTTTTGCAGATAAGTCATCAATTCCGCATGAGCGGCTTCTGCAACCTGGGCATTACCTTGAGCCTGTGCTTCAAGGAAATTTGAACGCAAAATATCGCCGGGATCTTTGCCGAGCGGAATGACTGGACCGGGTTTTGTTTCCGTAGTGGGTTTTGCGCCAGGCGTTGCTTCGTCCTTCTGTTTGTTCAAGGCAGCAGCACCACCAAACAAAATACCGCCCACAGCGCCCACAGCAGCCGAATCTATGTAATCCCGCCATGCTTCTGCATCGTTGAGTGACTTGCTGGCACCGAAGCGTTCCAGTGCGGTTTGCGCGGCTTCTGTGCCGGCCTCGCGCAATGCACCTTCGCCACCGGCTACCGCAGCGCGGCCAGCATAATCTTTGACAGCTTGCTTGATACCAGCTTTAACGGGCTCACCGGCCACATTTTTTACACCACGAAACAATGCGCCCAGGTTAAACAGGTCAGCAGCCGATTCAAGGCCTGCGGCAGCCAATGAGGCACCAACGGCTTTGAATTTTTCACCGCCGGTAAGTTCGCGACCTTGTTCCTGCGCCTGCAACAATGCATCCGGATAGACGCTACCCAATTCCATACCGGTATTCATTGCTTGGGCGCCTAATGCAGCACCACCGATACGTTGGACGGTTTTCTCACCAATAACCTCAGCCGCTTTTTTGCCGGCTTGACTGGCGATGTAATCAACACCGGCTTTTTCAGCAACGTCTTTCGCCACACCTTTGGCGATTTGTTCGGAAACCAATTCGGCGGCTTTATCACGCACGAATTTCTTGACCGCACCTTTTGCTACAACGCCACCGACAGCACCAGCAACGTTACCTGCACCTGGTAGTTCTGAACCCGCTAATGCACCGGCACCAGCGGCAGCTAATGTTTCAAGGCCTTGGCCAGCCACATAACCGGCCGCATTTTGCAGGAAGTCCACACCGGCACCGAGATCGCCGTGCTTCACACGATCAAAAGTTTCACTCGCGGAATCGGTCGGTTTCGAAAGCCCTTCCGTGGCGTCTTGGCCACGCTTAAATACATCCAGGCCATAGTCACGAACGGAATCAAGGCCGGTAACATCACCAACGGCAGCAAGTGTGCCGCCTGCCAGTTGTTTAAGTTCTGGCAAGGTTTTTTTGAAACCTCGCATGAAGTCGCCGGTATCGTCAGGCTTTTCTACTGGTTTTGGTGTCGCAGCAAAGTCATTCCATGGACCTTCGGAAGCTGGTTCCTGTTTTGCGTAGTTGTCCCACGGATCACCTGCCATCACTTAATTTTCTCCCAGTTGGCTTTATCGGATGGATCGCCGCCTTTGAATCGGTATCCGCTTTGTTCGGTACCGACTTCTGGCGCGGCCGGGGCTTGTTTGCCACCACCGATAAGTTGATTCATTTGCGCACGAGTAGCTTGACGTTGCGTTCCATCCGGGTCGTTCAAATCGTCATAGCTTTTGAGTTGATCAGCCAGTGATGACAACACGTCTTTTTGCGTTAGGCTTTCGCGTTGACCTTTGAATGGCTTTCCATCCGGGCCGGTAACTTCGTTGGCTTGCGTGCCGCGAACAAAATACGCATTTCCGTCGGCGCCCGTAGCCAGCGACCCTTGATTCTCGTTCTTGATACGTTCAAGACGGTCATTACCTGCTTGTTGCAGGTCTTGCACAATGGCCTGGCCCTTGGTTTGCTGTTGATTCAATCCGGCCTGAATGTCGCCAGCTTGGCCACGGGTGAAGGCATCGTTAGCACCGTCTTGATACGCAGACGAAGCACGATTACCCGCAGTGAGCTGACCACCCAATGCCTCCATCACTGCACGGCGTGTGCTTGGGCTACCTTTGTAGCTGCCGCCAGCAATTTCGATACGACGCAGAGTTTCAGCATCGTTTGACATCGGATTTTGGAATGACGAAGCATCATTTCTCACATCGCGAGCAACACCACGCTGATCTGTAACGACACCACGCGCCAAGTCACGGCCATCGAATGCTGCAGGTTGATTCAGCGATGCACGAGTAAATGGCTGGTCACCAGCGACCACATTGGAATTACCGTTACGCGCATCCAATTTTGCAATGCTGGAATTGTCATAAACAGGATTGCCATTGGCATCAACACTGGCCGCAACGCTTCCGCTTTCTACACCGCCAAGGTTTCCGGATTGTTGAAAATTTGTTGCGCCTGGACGATTGATAATCCTGCCGCCAGCAACGTTTGGCGTTGCAGTGGCAGGAACTGGATTTGTATTTCGGCGAGAAAACACTGGCGAATCGTCGGCTGGAAGGCCTTGAGTACCTCGATAGAAATTCCTTGCCCCGCTGGCAACACCATTAACGGTATCGACAACAGCGTTGTATGACGTGTCATAGGCAGTATCGGCCGCTTTGGTCAGCGCTTGGCCAAACTTATTCGGGCTCGTCAATGCATCAATCTTGGTGATGGGAGCCGGTGCTCCGACATCAGCAAGTCGGACGCCATTACCTTGACGAATATTGGCATTATTGTTGAATCGAACACCATTGGGCTGGCGCACTTGTGTATTGGCAGCAGCACGAGGGATAGGTGATGGCGTCGGGTTCACGCTGGTTGGTTTTTTTGTGTAGCTGGCAGGCATTGGAAACGGACTGCTACCCATTGCAGCACTGGTGCCATTGAAAATATCCATCGGGTCTTTTTTGCGGTTAAAGTCCATTTCTTTATGCTCCTGCGTCTATGATTTCGCCGCTGTAACTGAATGAGGTACTGCACGATTTGCTGCGGCCTTGGCTTGAGGACACACCCGCCGAGAAATTGACTGCCGAGAAACTGGATGCAGCTACTTGTGACGATGCTTGCGCGGCTGATTCCAAAGCACGTTCCAGCAAGCCAGCGATTTGCACGGTCTGTGTGATCTGCAATGAAGCATCGCGGTTGGCAGCTTCGGAGCGGGCACGGGCACGTTCGGTTTCTGCGCTGAATGCACGGTTGTCGGCTTCAACGGCGGAAGATTCCACACGCGCTGCGGCTTCGTAAATGCGTGATAACTGCTCGCTTTGCAGGCCTTGGCTGGTCGTGTAGGTTTTGAGTGCTTCCAGCCTGGCCAGCAACACCTTTACCTGATTGTCGTGCTGGCGTAGCAATGCATCGGAATTGGTCAAATTTTCTTTGTGCGTTTCGATACGGACATCTTGCTTTTTCGCCCAGACATTCACGCGGCCGGAATAACCTTCAACAACCGTGTTGTAAAGATTGCCACGAGCTACTTCCGCATTGATTTCCGACTGCACGCCGTTCCATTCGATGCCATAGGCTTCGACACGGGCTTTGAAAGCATCGACGCTTGCTCGGTATCCATCCATGACGGCACGTTGTGCTTCAATCGATGCCCGGAAACCTTCAACCTGTGCTCGGTAAATGTCCGAACGTGAAATTTCACCGCGAATCTGTTCTGCGTAAAGCTGGGCACGTTGCACATTGATTTCTCCGCGTACCTTGGCCGCTTCGACTTCGCCACGGTACAAGTCGACCTGGGCACGAAGACCGTCGAGAAATGCCTTGTAGGCATCAACCCGAGCGTTATAGGCGGTGATCAGGGCGTTGTACCGGGCGACCTGTGCATTGAATACCGCAATCGCCACATCTTTGATCTTGATGGCCAGCTCAAACTTGCGTTGTTGAATCGCCAAGTGGGCTTGCAACAAGGTCGACTCGAGTTGAATGCCGGCATTGACGGCAATACGCAGATTTTCGACGGCGATATTTTCCTCTTGAATCATCAGGTCGCGATTCAGGCTGTTGCGATTACTGCGGTTGGTTTGTTCCACTTCGAACAAGCGATCGGACAGCATGCCATTGGGTTCATCGATGCCACGGCTGGAAAATTCTTCCCGCGCGGTTTGTTTTAATTTAGCAGTGCTTCCATCTTCCCGGCTCAGTGCCCGGCCCCACAATGCATCGGCGATAGCAGCAGGCAATGCGAAGTTGCCTTGAATCATGCCGCTCAACGTGGCTTTGATTTCATCCAGCAGAGTCGAGCTGTACGCGGTCTCGATGAAACTCACGTTTTCATTCGGTACCGGAGCATCAAATTCCGGTGCGGTTTCGCTGAACATTTCGACGCTGAACGTCGGCGCATCTGGCACGCTGATCGTGTCCAGCGTTGGCAGATCGGGCAGTGTGATGGTGGGGGCAATGGGTTTGTCGTCAAATACCAGAACCGGCAAGTCGCCGGGGTCGGTCGCGTTGAGGACCGGTTTGACGTAACTGAAATCCAGCGATGGTGGATTGTTGAGCGCATCAGGCTCATTGGGAGCTGCATCTATACCAATCGATTCGATGGCGATGCTTGGCGCATTAGGAACGTCACCTGATAAATCGATGGCGTTGATAGTGGGTAGCGTCGGCATGGTCGGCCGAACGAAACCACTCAAGGTACCGGTGGCATCGAAACTGGAATCCCAGTTGTGAAATGACACGGTGAAATTATTCAGCCGGTCGATTTGTTCCAGTGCCCGGCTGATACCTTCATCAGCATAGCCCTTGAAAATGCCCCAGGCCGAATCAACGAGGATTAATGCCGGGTCATCGTAAAGATCAGAACAGATATTGGTGCTAGACATTTATTTCAGCCTCACGGAATACGACGATCTAATTGCAATGGACGCCAGTAAATGCCGTCCAGTGTCGTGTTTGCGGTGTTGTCATCCAGATTGCAGAGCTCAAAGGCGTAATAGACCGACTTCAATCCGCGACCGATTTTTATACGGCCTTCACGAACGGCACCACCGCTCGGGGTTTCAGTGAGTTGATACCAATACTCGGCCAATTCACCACGCTCACCACGGGCGACGGCACCTTGTTTATTCACCACTACTTTCAGCAATAGCTTCCCGTCACCGGAGAAACCGAGATAAGCGGATGAAATTTTCTTTTCCTTGCCGATGCCGAGCTTGCTCAGGCCGGTACGGATTCGCCAATCAATGGCGGTGCCAGCATCATCATCGCCTTCCAGCAAATACAAGCCGGTTTCACAAGCACCAAATAAACGGCCGGTGGCATTAGCACCACCTTGGAAGTTGGTCAGGCTGTTGAATTCGAAGTTGGTGTATTCGCTGATGCCTTTTGTCGTGGCATTCATTGCGATGCCCAGGTACGGGACACCCTCGAACGTGAAGCCAACACTGAAACCGATACCATCATGAATCGAGGCAATGATGGTTTGCAGTAATGTGGTGCCGGCAGATACGTTGAACGATTCATCGACAACGACCGTCAGAATAGAAAGTCCAAGCGCTGTATCAGAAAAAGTCGCTTCGGTGACCAGTGTTTCCCATGCCACGGCTTTGATATCGAAGGCATCGGCAAAATCAATGGCGTTGGTAATAGTCTGCTCTTGAATGCGCCTTACATTGTCTGCAAATGCAATCGCATCGGACAGTAACGCCATCGCAGTAACGGTATTGTCCGCCACACCACTGATGATCAGGCTATCGATTAACGCCACGATGTAGACCGGTGTTGCTGCTAGGCTGGCATCCAACACCAAAGGCTCATTGATAAGCACTGTCAGTATTGGAACCAAACGCTGGTCAAGACGAAACACTTCGGCCAACTGGATGACGACCAATGCCGTTTCCGTGGTGCTGGCGTTCAATGAAAGCTGCTCGATCAGTGCGAAAACAATGTAACTGTCCGGTGTTAAACCAATCACCAGAGATTCATTGATTTCGATGACATCCGGTCCAAATTCTTCGACGCCGGCAAAACTGCCGCCGCCAAAAGGCAGTAACCCCGACATATCAGCCTAACTCGATTTGGAAGACGTGTACCAGCTTGACCGCCCAGATGATGGATTTCGCCACTTCGCCAGTACCTTTCAGTCGCATAACGCTGGCCGTGTAATCCACGGTCACCGCCCAGGCTGCAGCGCCAGCAGCGGCAAATATTTGTGTGATTTCCGGTGTGCCGACAACAATCAGCGACCCATCAAGCGCAAGGCCAACTTCAACACGCCATGCAGCGGTATCACCGGTTGCCGCCTCATTGGCGTATACATAAGCCGTGAAGTGCCGAATGGGGTTACTGCCGATATCGGGATAGATCGGAAAAGCATCACCAATAAGTGTTGGCGTGGCATCGGTTGTCGTGACGAGCGTGCTTTTAACGTCAGCATCGACCACAGAACCAGACGACAACAACTTCCAAACGGCGGCGCTCGATGCCGCCGATGTGCATTGCCACAACTGCAAACCATAACGCCACAACGAACCAGTACCGTAACCGCGTGTGTTGTCATCATTCGCTGTTGGTGGTTCGTCCACACCAGCATCCATGTTATTGCGAACACCGGTGTTGATGCCTGACGACGAAATCGGCGATATCACAAAGTATTTATCACCGGCCGTGAAATCCACCAGTGTATGAGTCCCACTGGAACCATCCATCGGCACATTGCGAGCGACCGTCAATGGGTCACTATCGAAGTCGTAGAAGCAAAAGCCGGTTTCCCATTGGGTCTGGCTATACATCAGGTAGGAACTACGGCAAACACCAAGGCCACCAAAAGCAAGTTGCATGCTTTGGTACAGAAGCTCCGTTGCACCCAGGGTGACCGGTCCAGTGCCGACTGTATCGGTTCTCACCTTTACTCGGTCGGCTGTTGCCGCTACTGCATCCGCGAACGTTGTCATGCTTCAAGCCCACCCTATGAAATTAAAATTGTAGAAAGTGCGTGCCGTCACCCCGCTCGGGAAGTTCTGGATAAGCACGCTATTGTTTTTGGTCGGAAACGGGCCGATATCGATGGTCGGATCTGGGGTCAGAATTCCGTTACCAATCGCAGACGCCATCACCGAATATGGGTATGTCGCTGCCCCGTAATAATTGGGTAGCCCTGAATCGTCTTGTATGTACCAGCGCGTTGACGTGGAAGGCGTCAATGACCTGGTGTTGTAAATGTAGGTAGCACCCGAATTGGGGCCGGTGACCGGAATCGATACGTCTGGCGGACTTCGATCCAGAACCGTGTTCACATCGCCTGTAATGACAAAATCAAGGCCTTCCGGTGACAACGTACCGTTGAACAGCGTGCCATCGGTGCGGCCGTTGTATGGCACGTTCTCTTGGAGGTTCCAAAGCGTGGCATCAAACGTGGTCGCAAATTCGTCGACGAGTTGTGCCGTGTAATCGTTGGTTTCAAACTTGCGTTCCCGCACCAAGAACGCTGCTGCACTATCGGTCGGGATAACTAACAATGCGCCGTGAAACTTGCGCCTGACGGCATGCAGGAATTCACTGAGATTCGGTGCCGCTACCCATGTGGCTTGAATATCGTCGTAGTTGAGGTCGTAACCACCACCACCGGTCAATCCGATTTTCGAGACGTAGCGATAATCCGCATCGCCAGTGTAAAAACCTGCGGTGAATTCTTGCGATTGTCGATCGCGTGAAAAAGTACCGCCAGTAATTGGGCCGGAATCAATCGGGTCACCCGTCGAACCAAGTACAAAACTGCTGCGGACCACTATCAAATTGTTGTCGCTTCGCTTGTAGAAGCAATAAACCGGTGCATCCCAGTCCGCCGGCACATTCGGATTACTGGGAAGCGATACCAGTGAACACGTCCGGTTGCCGGCATCGGCGACATACATTTGACCCGATATCGTGAAGTCCGACGCCGCAAACAAATCTGCAGGCAATGAATCGGCTTCTGTGATGTTCAGCACCAGGTCTTCATCGAAATCCAATGCTCGCTCAAATAACGCGGTGCTGTCAGAGCCGTTCCAAGTGACGACGGCTATTCCCGTACCGTCAACATTGAATTTCCAACCATAGGCGAGTGGATTGCCGGTCACGCCTGTCATGCTGACCGTTTGCAATACCGGACCAACGCGCAAGGTACTCAACAAAAACGCTTCGAGCCGTCGTGTAAGTTGAATATCTTCTTCGGTGAGCGGGTCTTTGCGAGCCTGCAATATCCCCTGCAATGCTAAAGCACAAGGACTATTGGGTTTGGCTTCCCGCAAGATAACGCTGTCAGGTGTAGCGATCGCAAAGAAATACTCGAACTTTTTCAGCGACCGGATTAAGCCCCAGGTTTCACCCCATCGATAATCGACATTGATTTCGCCACTATCTTCACTGAGGCATGGCAAAACCAGAACAGGCGCGGCGTCATTCACCGCTTTGTACGTGGAAATTGAACCGTAAAGCGCTTCCACATATTGCTGCATCAATCCTGTCCAAAGGCTCGGCGGTAGCCAGGCTTGGCAGGTCATCTTTTCCAGCCGTGTAGTACCAAACGTTCCTTCGGCAAAATCGTTGATGGTGACCGACGTGAAGTTGTTATCTTCGCGGTACGAACACTGCGCGCTCAAATCAAACGACTTTGGCGGCGTCAGCACCAAACGCATCTGCCCCATCGGGTAATTCTTGCCACACAGTGTTGAAGTGGTTTGGTAAATCGTCAGCTCGGCATCGGACAATACTGGCTGGTCAGCGAAGGTCGCAGCACTGGATTCGCCTAAATCCAAAAAACCAGCTTCCAGTGTCAACGCACATTCGATGGATTTACCGCCCTGTCCAGGACGAGATACTTTTACCTGTGGGATTGCGCCAACCCACTTGGCTTCCACCACTGTACCGTCGTCCATGATTTTCTGGCCGGATGCCACTTGATAACCGCCGGCTTTACGCTGCGCATCCAGATCCGCCAATAACTTGCGCGCCTCACTTTGCGCGGGGCCGGGAATTCCTTCTCGGCCGTCGCGCCAGTGAAGCCAACCATTGTGTCGCATGCTTAGGTACTGGTGGCAGTGATGACGTATTTCACTTTCAGTTCGCTGCCGGTCGACAACGTTTGATCATCGTCAAAACGGGCTGCAGCAGCCAGCTTGCCAGTTGTTGCACTTTTGGCTGATGCCGATACCAAGAAACCACCACGAATCAAGAAAGGTCCACCTGTGCTCATGGTAAATGTTGCCGGGCTGGCGTTATTACTGAGAACACCAGCCGCAGGGTCAGCTTTTGCCCATGTTTGGCGGGTAGCTTCGTCGTAAGCAGTAAACTCGGTCGAGTTCGCCGTCACGTTGGCAGCGGTCCAGCTTGCTGCAGGCGTCACGTTGCCGGTGAACAGCCCGATGTAATGTGCAGAATCTTGCGAACCCTGATCGAGCCAAACACTCAAAGCATTGTTAAGACCTTCGGTCGGCACGATGTTGGCATGCATATGCCAGGGCTTTTGATCAATACTGGTTTCGAAGTGACCGGCGATAAACAAGCCGGCAGCGGGCAGCAATATTCCGCGCGGCCCGATTTCATATTTGTGATTGCGCAAAGCGCGGTGGCCGTCACGGCGTAAAGCTGCGTTGATGTTCATTTAAAGGTTTCCTTCGGTTGAGTTACCACTTACCAGCCGGACAAACTTCACCCGGGAACTGGACTTTTGCGCGTGCGATGCAACCGCATCGATCACAAATTTCGATTGGCTTTGCGCCTTTTAGGTGCGGACAGGCTTGGCAGATAACGAAGCGGGAGCGAACTTTTTGTTTCTGCTCTATGCGCTTCTTAACTAGATTGGCGAATGCCATTGGTGAAGATTTCAGCGCTAATAGAATCGGTGGCACGGATGCCGGTTTGACTGCCACCGCGCAGCGATGCAATCAAATGCTTCATGCCCTGATATTCGCGCATGGCCGAGGCACCGCTTTGCACGTTGGCCGGTGCCGAATAGTTTTTTTCGTGCATGCGACTGACCACGCCACCGGGTAAACCGACAACGTATTGCCCGTTCTTGTCGAGCCAGTAAGGCACTGGGCCCGATGACTGAAAGCCCAAGTCGCTGGCTTCTGCTACCGCCGATGTTCTCGGCACAGCACCTTGCGTGTAGGCAATGAATTTCTGCCAGTTTTTCGGGTCTGAACCTTGCAAGTAATAAGTGCGTTTACCTGCAGCAACATACAGGCCTGAATTTGAAGCTTGCCCAACGGGCTCCATCAAAGTGATAGTGTCATCGAAGCTCAAATAATTGGCGTGCAGCTTACCCATGCCGTAGTGGTCGGCTTCTGCCCAGATCAGAACTTTGCCGCGTGCCACTAAATGCCGGCCGTTGTGCATTTTCGTAATTTGCCCAGCAGGCAATGCTTTCAAGAACTGCATTTCCAGTTGCTTGCCCGGTGTATGCACACCGATGGTGACCGTGCTCAAGCCTGGCAGGATGTTGCGCACCCAATACAGAATTTCGCCGTTCTGGCCGCTCAGGTAAATCCGGATATAAGCCGTGTCACTACCTTGCGGTTGTGGAATGTCGGTAAGCGTAATGCCCTGGCCGTCGGCCAATTGCACTTCTGTTGCCAACGTCGAACCAGATTCGCGACCGCGATCATCAAGGTAGGTGATGGCTAATTGATAAGTGCCTGCATACAAACCGCCTGCTCCCGTCGTTGCGGTAACGGTAGGCTGACCGCCCGGTGCTTCGGGTGCCCAAGGCAAATTAACGAAATCGGGAAAAATCCGGCCACTGTCGGTACCGTTGGTCCAATACACACTGCCGGATTTGAAGTCATATGAAACCGGCGCATCAACAGCCGTGATGACATCGGACAATTGCTCAAGGTCGAGATTGTCGTCCCATGAATACAAATGATTGCCGGCCGCTGCCAGCATGAAAGGATATTGCGGGTGTGACCACACTGAATGCAGGTTGGTGATACTGGATATCAGTGCGCGTCCAGGACGAACCTGCATCTTGCCTTCGTTATCCAGATCCACATTATCGGCAGCACGCAAAGTGCCGTCTGGTAATGCATGTTCTTTGGCTTTGTTGTTGATGCCTTGCGGCCACCCCATCAGCGGGGTTAATTCATCTTCGCTGACACCAGCCATCAGATTGGCCTTGTGGTGACGCGGTAGCGTTGATAGTGCTTACGTTGCACCCGAGCGTTATGGCGCTTGCCAAAACGGGCTTCAAAGGTGTCGTATGCAATTTTGGAACGTGCAGCATCTTCTATTTCATCGTCCTTGCTCGAATAGGTTTTGTAGAGCAACCACTGCACGAGATCACGGTGATATTGAAAAGGAATTTCAGGCTCGTCGCTGTCGTCTTCCATGTCGTACATGGGCAAACGGTAAATGGTGAGGCGCAACGTGCCGGCAGTATTGGGAATCGGATACAAGCGGGCTTGTGTTGGCGATAACTGGGCAATGCAATCAGGACGTGAGCACGAATCGGTGCGCCAGTCGTCCAGATCGGAAATACGGTCAAAGCCGGTCAGGCTTAAATTCTTGGCCCGGCCGCCAGCGCTCGACGTGAATTGAGCGCTGATGATTTTTCGGGTTACTGGGTCTAAATCAATGGTGGCTTGGTCAGCACTGATAGCAAAGACGGTTACATCGTCGGTTTCGCTGTCATCCAAAATCAGATCGCCCCGCTCACACGTTTCACGCTCAGCTTCGGAAGCCCAGAGTGCCAATGTCTCGTCCGAGATTCTTGGTGGTGTGGCGTTGTCGTCCGCTTGGAGGCGGTACTCAGTGATGATATCGGCCAAGTCCATCGATTAACCCTCAGTGGTATCGGTGGGATTACCGGCAGCAGCTTCAAGTGCAGCGGCTTCGTCCTGCATGGCGCGATAAACACGCAAAACGTCTTCTTTGCGGAAAGTCATTCCGCCAAGACTTGATACGATTTTGGTATTTGGCAGGTTGTCTGCGGTGAAATCGTTTTCGAATTCTGGTTCGCCTTCGCGGGCAATCATCAACTCGATCGCTTGACGGATGACGTCATCGTGCGTATTCGGTCGGCCCTTGGCTTCATCGCTGGATTTGAGTTCAACGTGTTCTGCCTTGGTGCGTTCTTGGTCGCATTCGCACGAAGCCAGTGCTTCGGAATGGAAAACTGGTGGTAACTCACGCCATTCACTATCAACAATGGCGGTATGACCGGAGGTCAGTGCAATACGGACCGGTGGATCTGCTCGAAACTTCATGGTGCAACTCCTGTGCAGGGAAATAAAAAACCCGGCCTAAGCCGGGTTTTTCATACTGGTGAATTACTCTTGAATTGCATCGCCCTTGCCAACTTGCGCATACAAAACAACACCGACCGTTGAACCGGCTGTTGAATCGCTGCCTGCATCGGCAATGGAGAACGTGATGGTGCCACCGGAAGGGTAATACTTGTTGGTGGCAGCCACGGTCTCGGCACCGGTAGTTTTGACGTTTTGAGCACTGACGAAAGCCAATGTGCCGTCAGTAATGGTTCCCGTGACTGTGCTGGAACCATTAAATGCGATATCGGTGTAAAGGCTGGCGCCAACTACGACAGCACCAGGTGGTAAATTTGCCGTCACACTGGCCGCGCCGATATTGGCAAAGGTCAATGGGACAACAATAGCCAGAAGTTTCTGGCGGTTGAAGTTATTGGTGGACATTACAGTTCTCCTGAAAATTGAAAGAAAAGGTGGGCAAAACAAAGCCACCCGAAGGTGGCTGAGTTATTGATCGTTCCCGCTTACAGCGCGTGATCGACTGCGATGGTCGAGAAGTCTTCGACGGTGCCGGTGAAGCTGTCCTTGAACTTGGCTTTGATGAAGCCGCCCATTTTGTCGACGGACAAACCCCAACGACTGCCGTAGTCCTTGGTGTCTTCTTCCCAGTTCATGGCACCGAGATCGACCATGCCGAGTGCTTGCGCACCGAGCAGCAACGAACGCGAACCATTGATCGTGCTTGCAGCACCCCATTTCGAGCCGGATGCAGCGCCCAGGGTATTGAAGGTTCGGTTGTATGGCTTGATGATCAAACCATTCATGGTGGTAAAGGCACCCTTGAAGATTGGGTTTTCATTACCACGGGAACCGGCATTCACCACGATCGAGCGGAAATCCGAATCGCGCCACAAACGAGCCATGGTGTTGGTGTGAATCAACCACACATAGTGCTCGTTGCCGCCAATACGGATTGGTGTGATGCGACGGGTTTTCGCCAGTGCTTCCAGTTCAGGAATGATGCCGTAGGTCGCGGTATCGCCGGCGATGACAGCAGTGGTATCACCTGCAACCAAGGACGATGATGCCGAGCTCCAACGGACGTGGCGGTTGGTGGTAGGTGCGGACACGTCAGCGGCATAGTCCAGATCGGTCCAGTTGTCTTGACCGGCTGGGGTAACGCGAGCGGAACCGTCGGTGTTGAAGGCGTAGCTGATACCAGAGGCAGTCAACACGGCTTGGTCTTCGTACACTTCGGCCAACCAGCGAGCCATTTTCTTGCGGAACTGTTTGCGGGTGTCGATCACCGATTTTTGTTCGGCTTTGCGGCCTTTGGTGATCATGGCATTGCGGATTTGGTCGAAGTTGCAGCGCAGCCAAGAAGCTTCGAGCTCGCGTTCGCGGCCTTCCATCGTGTTATCACCGACAACACCGCCACCGTGCACGTCGCAGATCAATTTCAGCCAGGCACCAGCCTCGCCTTTGTTGTTTTTCGACAGTTCGGTAATGTGTTCGATGATGGCGTTCTCGCCTTCGCCGAGCATGCCGGTGAAGAAGAACATTTCTTTGTATTCGTCGTAGGCTTTATGGCCCCAGGCATCCTTGTTGTAAGGTTGGCCAGCGTAAAAATCAGTAGCGGTCATGATGATTCTCCGTTAAAGGATCAGGTGGTTGGGATTAAGGTTTTGCGTTGTTGCGGGTGACCTGATCGCTGGTCGGGCGGAATCACCGTGCTGACGCGACGGAGCGGCGGCCATTGCCATGGCATTGGGTATGCGCCTTACGCTTGGCATACGAAGCTGAGTCGCCGTACTCGGCGAGCGAGCCCAAATTGCGGGCATAAAAAAACCGCTTTCGCGGCCGTGGTGTTGCGGTAAAACGATTTTTTACAGTGCGCCGGGGCCGAGCAATTCTTCCTGCTTGTCTTTCGGCAATTTTGAGAAGTTTCCGGGCTTGATGTTCGCGACATCAACGGTAGATTGTGGACCGCCACGAGAGCCAACACCGCCAGTAACGACAGGTGGTGTATTAGCAGCAGCCGATGACGCACGAGCGATGTCAACGGCCCGTGTGGTCGTCTTATTCGCCTGCGGTGTCTTGATTTCAACACCAATCATTCGAGCGGCTACTTCATGTGCCTTCGCCAGCAATTCAGTGGGCGCCAATTCTGGATTTTCGCTGTCAACAAAGTTAATAGCGTTTTGCATAGCGACGCTGGCGCCTGGCAGTGCGAGAAATTCAGTGTTGGCTTTTTTCCAGTCAATATTGGCCGACTTCCAATCCTGATCTATTGTTTCTTGAAGTTTTTGCTGTTCATTTTGTTCGCGTTGTTTTTCACGCTCATTGATCTTTGCGTCAACGTCAGCCTTCTGCATATCGGCGAGCAGTTTGAATTTTTCGGCCTCGTATTCAGCAAAGGTAAGGTCGCCATCTTCATCGTAACGCCGCATAAGTTCGGCATGTTCAGCAACGAAATCACGCTGCGGAGCTGCTTCTTTGTTCCCTTTAAGAGTTGCAATTTCTTGAAGCAAGGCTTGGTTTTCGGCCTCTTTCAATGCAGCAGCTTCTTCGGCAGCGTTACGCTGTGCAACCACTTCGGCGAATCGCGGTTCCGGAATCACTTTTGGTGCATGCTTGATAGCATCGTCGGCAGGCGGTTCTTTATCGGCCACCTTGTCCGGCGTTTCGGTCTTGTCGTCTTCGACAGGCTCTTTCACCTTGTCATCGTCATCGTCTTCCGCACCGGTAGAAGGGACATCATCATCGAATGCCGATGGGTCTGATGCTCGCAATGCGGCCAGCGCTTCTGGTGTCATGTTGTTTGGGTTTTGAATGTTGTCAATGTCGCCGCTCATAAAAGCCTCATCATGCAGGGGGATTAGCAGGGGAATCAGTTAGCCCGCGTTGAAAACCAACGTCGGGGCTTGCTGGGTTTTTCGGTGTTAATGGCGATGTATCGCCGGGTGCAGCAATATCGACGGGTTGAACACCCGGAGGTGCCGCCGGGATAATCGGTGCAGCGTCTTGATCGACGAAGCCAGCCGACTTGGCGAGCTGGTCGGCAATGGCCGCCGATTCTGGTGTGAATACAATGGCGCCGGCGGTTTGAATGGCCGAGTAAAGGGCTTTCAAGTTCTCGCCAACGGCACGAGCATCGGCAAGACGTGTATTGGCTGCCTTGAGTGCGGCTTCTGCTTCCACCAGCGGATCTGGTTTGCCTTGGGCAGATTCGAGAGCATCCGCAATTTCCGACTTGTCGGCCAGGTTAGACGCACGAATAACAACAGCATCCGGAATTGCGATGCCCATGTCTTTGCGCATGGCTTTGAGTTGTTCAAATTCCGAGTTGTTGAACGTAGCATTCGCAGGACGTTCTGAAATGGCGATGTCATATTCGCCAATGGTCAGGTCGTTTAAGATACTGCCATCTTCCTGTGGCACATTCAGTGGCAACTCGACACGCTGCTCAACACCATAGGCGTTGACTTCGGTAATACGGACAATGCGTTCTTGCCCCATGAATTTTTGAATATATTCACACACCCGGTCCGCGACCATGTGACGGGTGCGGCTCAAGTTATCGAGCGCAATGGCCAGTTTCTTTTGTTGCATGTAATCGAGCTTTTCCAACGCGATACCGCTCATGTCGTTGGTATCGATTTGCATGCCGTTGGGGTCAACGCCGGAAACGATGTTCAGGTGGTTGTGGGTGAAATCAATGATCTTGTCGATACCGCTTGGAATTTGGTTCGGCGTTATCTTGGTGAATTCTTTAGTGCCCGGTGTACGCAGCAACACCAAACCGGTTGATGCACCTTTATTGGTGAATTCATCATCGGTCATATTGGTCAGAACGTTTTCTTCACCCTGCCAGCCGCTATTGGCACTGGAATTCACGACATGCTCGTATTGGCTCACGAACTTGTTGAGCATTTCAGCCGGGCTTTCCATGTTATCGATCATGCCGATGGTGCGGCCACGACGGAAATACGGGAAAAACGGGACGATGGTGAAATGATCGTAAGGTGACATCTTGTCGACGAAGCACACTTCTGGCGCTGCTACTTCCCATCGCACACGACGAACACGACGTTTGATGATGCTGACGCCATGATCGATCAACCAAGCAAGATGCTCACGCGGTAAATCTTCGACAACACGGAAATCGCCGCCTGGCCATACTGCGACCAGTGCCTGCATGTATTCGTGTGACTGTTGGTCAATGATGCGGTAACGACGTAGTTGCTTGTTCTCACCGTACCAGCCCATGCCCATTGCATAGCTGATCGGCATATCGTTATCAAAACCACCACGTTTAACGATGCCGTCGCCAAAATTGACTTCATCGCAGTAATTTAAACTTGAGCCGACCACTTGTTCCGCAGCGTCTTTACCGTAAACGCCTTCGATCTCGCGCTCTGTAAGCCAGCGTGTGGTGCGGACATCGGCCCAGTCATCAGGATCATAGGATTTTGCGTCCGGGTCAGGAATCACATCGAGCGGATCAGGCACAGTGATTTTTACTTCACCATCAAGCGAGTCCTCGTAATCCATACGGATATCAAGGTAGCCTCGCTGTTGAATCAAGCCATCCAAAAACATATCGGTTTCTTTGTAACGAAACTTCGTGTTTTCCAATGAATGCTTGGTCACTTTTGACATCAACTTCGCGCTTTGTTCGTCGGCTCGTCCACCTTTAGGCAGATATGAAATATCGACGCGGTTAGCGATTTGATAACCAGCGGCTTGGTTGACCGTAGGTAAAATAGTGTTCACTTCACGACATGGGCGGCCATCCATTTCCATAATTGCCCTGTCGTCTTTACGCCAGTGACGACCACCACCGAGATACAAGTCCTCCATACGACGAGCGTGCACCATGTATTGCTCGTGACCACGCGGGTAAACGTCTTGGAAACGCCAGAACAGTGCCCGCGCCTTGTCTCGATTATTATTTGTGCTCATAGTCTCAAGAGGTCATGGGGGAGCGTGGTGCTCGTGACATGGAATGAAGTTTTTTTTGCCACTCCGGCGGCTTGACGTGCTTTTGTGCTGGCTCGAAACCTTGGCCGAATTGACGGAATGCATCGGCATAGTTCGAAGACCAGTCATGCACATGCGCGTTGGTGAACGCGCCGAGCTGGTCATTCCATTTCTTACGGTAGGCATCCAATGCCGCGATGCCATCAACACAACCTTCGGCGTCGAAATAACAGTTACCAAACACCTTGCGGGTTTGGTTGATACCAACGATCAGGTGTGGGGTGCGCGGTACGGTCACAAACTTGTGCCCTGGTAACGCTTCCCGGAAAAGTTGAATCACCATCTTGCCGGCGCTGGCCAATGTGGTGTGTGCTGCGTCATGAGGCAGGTAGTGCGTGCCGTAGACGTAGCGGAAATCTTTGGCGAACTGTTGCAGGATTTGAGCGTAGTGCTCGATACCTTCACCGCTATTTTCGTAGCAGCGGACAAAACGATTGGTTGGGCCCATGCCTTGATGGAACCAGATCGCGGTGGTGTCGTTCATGCCGAGATCCCAGAAGGTATTTACCGGGACGCCTGTTACGGCTGGCACTGCACCAATACGACCATCAGCACGGGCACGCTGCATTTCATTGAAGTAGAAAGCACCTTTAACCTGGTTACCGTTCCACAAGCCGAGCAGCAAAGCATCGCGCTCGTCCGGAGACATATCCATCAGTGTCTCGCGGTAACCAGTACCACGCAGATACGGGTTATCGGTCAGCTTCGATGGAATGAAGGAACGGATGATCATGCGCTGGACCATTTGCCAGCCACCTTTACCATCCGATTCTTCAAACTCGGTCGGTACAACGATGCGACTTGCTGCCCCGCTTTGCTCAATCGCCCAGTTCTTCATTACCCACTTCTGGCCGGGGCCATCGGGGTTGGAATTTGAACGCAGATAACGCGGCAACAACTTGTCAGTGGTACGCAGTCGTGACTTCAAATACCGGTAACAGGTATCGGTCGGCCATAAGGTCAATTCTTCGAAGCCCATCCAGTTGAAAGCACGGCCGCGATACTTGAACCGGTCGTTATCGTGGTTTAAGTGACCGAATTCGAGCTTTGCACCCCACGGGGTACGCCAGATATGTTCGACCTTGTTGTATTTCGCGCCTTCAATGAAGTTCGGATACAACGAGTGCGACCGCTCGATGATGTCTTCGAGCTCTTTGAAGGTGCGACGAAACAGGATGCCGCGATGGTTCGGGTTCTGTGGACCGTCGTATTGGCCACACCATGCATCCATGAGGATTGCATCGGTTTTACCACCACCTGCCGCACCACCATAAAGCACTTCGTAATCATCGCAGGACAAAAACTCAGCCTGTTTGGGTGTTGGTTCCCAAACAATGTCCTGCTCTTGATTGTCGTCCACGTCACTTCGGTCTTTGGAGCAAGCGATTCACACGTCTTGGTTGTTCCAAAGGTTGTGGAATCGCCTGGATGTCGATGATGGTGGCATTGCCTTGATGATCGAGCGATGTTGGCGTTTTAGGTGGTAACACCACGATGCCAACACGCATGCCGTTACGATTGTTGTGTGGCGCCAGTGGTGTGCCGTAGGTAGCGCGCATGCTCATACGGGCTCGGGTTTCGCGCGCTTTGACCTTAATCGTTGCTGCAGCAGCAGAATCACGATCAAAAGCCACATCAGCTAAAGCCACCATTTCATCAAGGTCGCCTTCGATCATGTCCTTGCGGGCTAAATCGAGCGCTTCCTTCATCATCTTGTCTTCGCGTTTCTGCCTACACCAAACAGCACGATCGATCCCCATTTCTTTCAACACGCAGGTCTCGGTTTTTAGTTCGAGAATCATCATGTCGCAAACTTTGTTGATGGTACTGACCGGGAAAACCATCTTTGGTCGCCCGGCTTTATCTTTACCATCGGCGCGCTTTTCCCTCGGTGCCTTTTTAACTTTGGCTTTCAAGGTTTTCTTACGCGCAACCATTTATTAATCGATATCAGCACTTAGCAAGGTTTTTCAGTGCAGTACCAGCTCGATAACCGCCTGAATATTTCACGATGTTATTGTTTGCTCCCCACGACTGCCATACAGGGGTATCGCGTGACGGCAGGTATTGAAACATTACGAATGGAATGACCACGCCAGCACCAAGCGCAGCCGTTGATGGGTTTGGACCGAGTAGCCTGTTTTTTTCCACTACCCCGGATTTTCCAAGACAAAAAATAGTAGCCACTGCGTCAGCGCCTGGCCCAAGTCCTGCCCATCGAAGTTTAGCGGCTTCATCAGGGTCAATGACCTTACGCTGATAATGCTCATAAATAATCGCAGCTTTTTCTGCTTCTGTAGGTGCTGCTTCGCCTTGAGGGTAATAGAAAATTATTTGGTTCGGAGCACCGGGCGCTTCTTTCCACACAAACGACGAAAGTCTCGGGTTACTTTCGTGGTGTTGTTTTTCGTAAATGACTGGCGTCCATGCTTCGCCTTGTTTTGCTCGCATATCAACGCCATGACGTTCCATAGTTCCGGCACAAGCCGTTAGCATCATTGCCAACAGCGCAATCATCAAGAATTTCATAGGGATTTCCTTAGTTTGTTGTCACAGTCCAGCCACGGCCCTGCATGATGGCTTTGTTGGCCAATCCAGCACCGCTTGGAGTCGCATTGGTACCGCCACTAAGGGCGATATGTTTAAAGTGTTTTCCAACCGTTGTTGGGTTTGCTGCAACGTGTGCAGCAAGCAATGCATCGACGGCTGCTTGTGTCAGTGCGTTACTTTCCAGATTAAGGTAATCGCACGCTGCTGAAATCGTTACAGCTTCATCGAATCCGGTCAGTGCATTTTCGCGGAAGTGATAACGGTACATGGATGGGAAACGGCCAGGATTTGGAGCCAGCCCTGTCCGATTGCAACCGTGCAGATCCAGACGAACTAAATTGGTCGGAAGTGTTGGCACCGAACCTGCCGTAAAATTCACATATCTGAAATCAATCGACGTCACGTTTGGAAGCGTGTCAAGCGCCGGCATTGGTCCAGTGGTGGTGAATCCGTGAAATCCATACGTCGTGATGGAGTCTGGCAATGCATCGACGTTGACCGTATCCCACTTCATACCTGGTGCTGTGATGATCAGCGTGGCTAAATTTGGCGGGATATCTTCCAATGCCGGGAAATCACCACATAAGCCGCTCGCGTCATTCGATGAAATGGCAAGGTATTCGAGGTTACCATCTTGCGGGTATGACGAGAACGGCGGTAGCGTGCCTTGAATGAACCCGAGTATTTCCATCCACAAACATTCGGTGTACTCACCGATATTGGCTGGTACCATGCTTGTGGTTTGAAAAAAGGTTTCACCATCGAGCTCGTATTCCTGCACATTGGCTTTGTCATCCGACACAAAACGAAGGCCGACACGCGGTGCAGCTAAGGTCACCAGCTTCGTATAGAAGTCCGGGGCGTCCCATGGTGGTGCTTCTGCGGTTTGGCCGTCACTGAACGTCAATACGAAAGAACCAGCCGGGTTTTCGTAGCTCAGAAGGTCATGGTTGTATTCTGTCCCAAGAATTTCGGCATTCCAAAGCACGGTGGGACACTTGCTTTGCATGTAAGCAAGCAATGAAGCCTGTTCGCCGGCATCCAGTGCTCGAGCAATAAATATCGCTTCAATGAACTGGATGCGTGGCGGCTGTGTACCAGGTCGAAGGGTGAAAACTTGCGCACCATGAATCGACGCAAAGGCAAACGTGCCGGTCATACCGTTCATTGGCCATGTGATCGTTTCACTCGGTACAGTCAAGTAGTCATATTGCAGGTAGCTGACGCCGTAACGTGTTGCAACCGTCGGAATCGTGGTTCCACTGGCTTCAAAGTCGTTGCTCTGCCCTGATAGGTCAGTGAGCAATTCAACAGGCGAAGTTGTTCCAGCGGTGACGCGGTACCAAGCAGCATCATCAGCACCGATCAAGCCGAGCATATCGAAGCTTGAAGAACTGCCATTGGTAAATGCGTTGTTGAATGCGCCAGTGAAGGCACCACCGAATGCTGATTCCGACATATTCAAGATTGCGTTACAAACAGGCCAACAGCACCAGCGGTCACACCTTTTTCAAACAGGTAAAGGCCAGGCACCCGGATAGGAATAGGTGTTTTTGTTGCCGTCAACACCACAGCGGTGTCGTTGTCGTCATAGGCAACCTGTTCAATTTCGTCCACACCATCGACAGTTTTCACCGTGATGGTTTCAGCGCCAGCCAATCCTGTGGCAACGACACGAGCAGGAACATCAGTGATGTTGACCGTCACACTTGCGGCTGCAGTAGTGGGTTCAATTGCGGTAGTCATTGCTCAATTCCTTCTATTGGTGCGGCTACTTTCTTGACCTTTGGTGGCTTCGGGTCAGGAATGATAATTGCGGCCATCAATTTCACTTTGGCGTTGTGCGAATCTGGTGTGACACCTGCTAACCCGTGATAACGGAAACCACCATCCGCCAATTCAACCAGTGCCAGATATTCACCTTCTGTCAGTCCTTTAATTTCTCTTGTCGGCATATAAACCTCAGTTATGCGATTGTTACGCCGGTGGCGTTTGCGTTCATCAACTTGGCGTAAACAAGGCAGGTATGGTTCGTAGAAGAACCACCAGATCGGCTGATCGTCGTGTTGACTGTGAATGTATTGCTTGCACCGACTGCACCAGAGACCGCGCTCATGGCTGCAGTACAGGTAACCGTTGCGGCACCAGCGACGGCTACAGCACTAGCACCACTTGCCGTAGATATTTGCGCAACAGCATTTACGCCTGCTGTTCGCGTGATTGTTATGGTGTAGCAATTGGTTGCGGTGGCTTCATTTGCTCCAATTGCACCACCGGCACCGAGCGAGCCACACACTTCTACATAAACCTGACAAGACTGTGCAGAATTTGGCACCGTGATAGTCAGAACCCCAGTACCCACCGCGTTGGCGATACCCGTGAAGAGCTTATTGACTTCATTTCTGGAAACGGCAGACCCAGCAACACCGGTTGCACTTACTACAACACCATTGGCAATTGAACGTCCGAATAAAGTGTCTGGGGTATCGTATGCATTGACTGGGCCCCAGCCTAATTTATAAGTTGCGCCCATTTGCTGAATCGTCGTCGTCGCAAATAAGCCGCCGGATGCGTAACCACAACGAAGACTTGAACTGGCATTGACGGTACTTAAATCAATCAACAGGCCTGTATTGCCAGCATTGCTAGATATGAAACCTGTTTCTGTTGTGTCATCAGCACCATAAAACGAAATGAACCTGGACTGTGTTTCATTGACAGGGGCCCGCATTTTCAGAGCAGCTACGAGTAGTTGCGACGAACTTGGGCTTGTAGGCTTTCGAATCCAAACAGAACCAGCATTGGCGGTACCGATGCCTAATCCTGGAACTAAATTGACGTCACCACCCGCAGCGTTACCGCTCGTGAGCCTTGCCGCATTTCCACCGAAAATGCTGGCACTACCACCAACAGCAGCACCGGCTGTATTCGTTGAAGCTACAGCGTTGGATGCGCTCAGACTGGCTAGTTTACCTGCCTGGCTTGCACCAACAGTGGGAGCTGCGTCGGTAGCCAATAGAACTAAAGCGGTTCCGGCCGATGTAAATAATGAAACTGAAGAACCGGATAAATCCGAAACAAATAGGTCTGAGCTTTGGATTATCTTTCCGGTCGTGGCATCGAATCGTGTTATTGCATTATCGACAGAACTTGAAGGACCAACAACAAGTGTTCCGCTGGTATCTGGTAACCCGAATGTACGAAGCGCTGTGAGTCCAGCAGTATCAAAAAGCGCTTTGTTCTTACCGATACCGAAGGTGGATTCAACAGTACCTTTAAGGTTTGCCCAGACGCCCATCAGCTTGGGATCACGTATTCGTCAAGGATGCGAGCAGCACCTGCACCTGCACCGCCAGCGGCGTAAGTAATGATCAAAGCTTCCGTTGTACCGACGGAAGCAAGCCCAGGGTCAATTTCAAAGACAGTGCCGGCGGCAGCGGTCAAATCAATCTGAGTTGCTGCAACATATTTTGAAGTATTTCCTGCAATACCGATGCTCATGGTTGGCGCACCGGTAAATGCTGTGTCGATTACGATTTTGTATAACTGATGCACTGCATTGGCTGGTGCGGTATACATCGCCAACGTGCCAGCCGAACCGAAAACTAGCGATGTCGTGTCTACAACGGGTTTGTCCGTGCCGCCAGCGATCGTGGTGTATTCCAGTGTGATTACACCGGAAGAATAGCTTTGAACCGTAATCGCTTGACCAGGCGCCGGAGTACCAGAAGGCATTACGACAGTAAGCGCCAATGTCATGCCGGTGCTAGGACGACGAAGTGTGTATTTCCAATCTGCACCAGAACCAGCAGCGCCTGAATTTAGTTCGAAGTCGTTGCCGTAGGTTTGGAACAATAATGCAGCCATTGCGGAATAAGCAGCATCCGCTGTATCGCGGGCTTGAATAACGCCAGCGCTGTTCTTGAGTTGTGGCCCACCGATGCCAAGTTTGAACTTGGAGTTAAGCGTACCGAGTAAATCAGAAAAGCGGCCCATGATGATTTCCTAAATTGATAACGGGGACAGAACTATTTGGCCGCTGCCTTGTGTGGCACCGGTTCCGGATGTGATGAACAGGTAAAGCGATTCGCCTGATGACAATTGCTTCTCGGGGCTTGTTTCGTATGTCGCGGCTTCGTATGGGTCATTGCTGTTGAGCGATATGACAGACTCGTGATCTGCCATTGTTCCAACACTCAAGGAAGCGCCGACGCCATCGAACACTGTGCGAAGTACGATCTGGGCTAGGTCGATAACAACATTGTCCGTAGGTGTGTAAAGAAGCTTCGGTGTTGCATCGCCATAACTGAAATTGATCGGTGCCAATGTTCCACCGGTTGCCCCAGTCTCTCCGCGTCGGCCTTGCGGGCCCGGGCTCGAGACTTCGACAATGGTTTCCTCGCGTTCCAGCGTGACTACCGTTCGACGATCAGTGACCACCACCGTATTGGCGGTTCCGGTATCGATGATGTCAGGCATGTCAGCTTCTGATGACGGTGCCTTTGACCGGGATGGAACCGCCGACCAAAGGAATGACGTATTCGGGGCTCACGTTGTCGTTGTAGAGCTCGACACTGTAGTAAACGACTGTCTTCTGCAGGTTCCGTGGATTCAACACAACGTGTACGGCAGGTCCGACTTCAATATTTAGCCGGCACGGAACCGTTTCACCTGATGGTGTGTCGATGTTGAGAAAGAAGTTATCGGTAGTTAATTCCAGCAACAGTGTCGTTGTCGTGGTAAGACCATAACGACCTGCTCGAGTACGAACCTGCATGCGGGCTTTATAGTCCGTCAGGTCAATGGCTACATTGTCTTTATCGCGGTAAACGAATTCATCTTCCCAAGTAGCACCAGCTTGTATCGGCATGCTAAAGGTGGCCGGCTTACGACTCATTGCACAATCACCTTCTGTTCTTCAAGGCGGTTAAGGCATTGAACGCATGCTTTACGACGGGTTTCACAAACACGCAGGGCATCGCCCAGTTGCGTCGTGGTATCGGCGCCCAGGTTGTCCCATGTATTTGGGTCAGTGTAATCGCCTACCCACTGGATTCCGGTACCGCCTTTGTCATCGACGCAAGGCGTATAGCAGATCGCATTGCACTGTGACGGGATAGGGTTGCGTTTAACGAACTGGTCCATCGAGCAAGCAGACAGAACAATCATCAACGCCACGATCAACATGATGCAGACTGATTTAGCAAAAATACGCATGAATTGCTCCAAGTCAGGCTTTAGCATGGCTATCTGCCATTGGCTCAGCCTCTACGTCGGGTTGAATGGGTGTATAGGAAAAGATTGCGACGGCAACTTCGTCCGGAAATTCACGAGTTGGGTGAAGCGATCGCATTGATTCATGCAACCGGTCGGTGAAAGCTTGAAGCTGTTGCGGTGAGTGCACCGGCAGGTTCATGAATTCCACCGAGAAACCGGCGTACTTAATCATTTCTGCGGGCCAAGGCCTTTGTTCACTGCATCCATGCGTTCTTTGCCAGGCGCACAGTTCAGTTCGAGTGGTGCCTTTGCAGCAGCAGTGCGGTAAATCGTGCGTGTTGCCTGTCCGCGTGCTGCAATGTCTTCAAGGCTTTGCATCAATGCTGAGTTGTCTTTAGAAGCACGTTCTGAAAGTGCCTTCGTAACAGCAGCATCTTGTTCAAGCCCGGCATTGTTGGCAGCGAGCGTCTTGCGTTCGGCTTCACCTTCACTGAGGCCAGCCGTTTTCGCAACGTGGTAGAAAAAAAAGGCATTGCCGCCTAGTGAAACGAGCAATGCCAAAGAAAGCCCACCGATGATCTTGGTGAGCGTTGGGGAGAGTGGAGTCATATCCGTTCCTTATGTCCGTGGCGGCCAGTGCCAGCAACCTTGACTCGGACCATGGGATTCATACTTGTCTTGAGCCCAAAGGGTATCAGTACCATCGAGCAGAACCTGGCCATTGACCGAGTTGTATGCAGTGGCTCTAACAACAATCATCGGAAAGGTATCGCCGGCACTAACTTGGGTGCCGATGTGAGCTTGTGCACCCAATGGCCATTTACCGCCATGGATGCGTTCAAGAATGCTTTCGCTGTTGGTGCGACGACGGTTTATTGCGTCAGCATCAGCAGCCGTCAACGTGTAGAGCAGTGTTCTTCCGAGTGTTGCGTTCATAGCAGGGTTTTCCTTACAGGGTGGAACGGCAGACAGATTAGGGTTCTGTCTGCAACGACGTTGAACGTGGGCGATCCTGCCCTGCCAGCACCGGCCAATTCAACGCCGTGCAGGCGGTTATAACGAGTTCAAGCACGAATTCACTTCAAGGTCGCGTCGTGTGACGAGCCCTCCGCAGATTCGTTTCATGTCGGGGTCACGGCAATTACGTTTCACGCCGTGCAGTGTGATGTAGGTGTATTTGCCCATCGATTTACAGGCTTCAACGTGGTTGCCGGCAGTGAGATTGCGGCCGACCGACGAGCTGCAGAATGCTCCGGTGTTGTAGTCCCAGTGACCGTACGAGATCCACTCGCCATAGGTCATATCGTTCTGAACTTTGGCAGGCACACAGCTTTGCATGCGGCCGACCATCTTGTTGAGATAAGTACGCTCCATCGTTTCGCATTCGGCATCAGTGAACTTCAAGCCAGCTTTGTAGCGGCGAGTTACTTCCGGGCCGATGACGCCCATGCATGCGGTGGGAATGCCTGCACTGTCGAGATACGGTTTCAGTATCCGTCCACCTTCACTTGGTTTCAATGCAAAAAACAAACCCGATACGATCAGCGCGGCAACAGCAACAGGCCCGCCTTTCGGTTTCGATTTCCAATCCGGTGCACCTGGTTGTTTTGGAAATTGTGGCTTCGGTGGCACCAATGGTGTTTTTGGGTAATCCGGATTACTCATGACTGACAGCGAGCTCGTCTTCTTTGACTTTACGGATGACGCCGACCCAGCGTTCGCAGGGAATGACGCCTTCGGGTATCGGTGTTGCGGTGGCTTCTACCAATGTGCCGTCAAGCAATCGGTATTTCATGTTCGATGCACGGCCTTCAATAACCGTCTGGTCCCATTCTTCGCTGACGCGATCACGATCAAGCGGGTGAACGGTGTTTTTCCAACCATGATTGAGAACTTCCTTGAGCTCTCTGTTAACCCAACGTGTATACGTCTTGTTTACAGCGATTAACATTCCTTCGGCATTGGCTTCGAAGTTTGCTTCATGCGGATTGGCATCAGCACGCGCTCGTGTAATCGATGCCAGGGTGGCCACATCGGCAGCAACGGCACTGATTTTCGTCGTCGTGCTTTCGTGGTTCGCTTGCTGGTTCGCAATCAAGGCATCGAGCTTTGCCGGCAAATCGTTTTTGGCTTTGACGCGCTCACGATACGATGCCCACAACTTTGAAAACCGTGGCCACACCCAGTAGTACGCGGAAATAATACCGCCGGCTATCACGCCCAGTGAGGTAGCGAGTTCGCCGTATTGGTTTATCGCTGCTGGGCTCATTGATGCTGGTCCGGGTAATGGTTAAAGGGTAACGATCTCGCTGACAGGCGATGGCCGTGTTTCAGGCCGGTGTTGCGCCTAGAAATCAAGTTTGGGAATTGCATTAAGTTGTGCGCCTGTAGCCCACCGATGCGTCACCGCAAAGTGAATTGGCATGCGCAAGATCGAATTTGGTGAAAGCCGGATTATTCGGCCGGCGTAAAATCTACATAATACTTTTGGCCAGGCTCGAACTTGCCGAACAATTCTGGGTTCGCGATTGAGACCTCGCAGGATGCCGATGGCGTGAACTTTGCAAAGGTATTGTCTTCGTCGCTGCCGTCTGCTGGGTAAGAGCTCGATTTACCTACCGCGTTAAATTTTACTTTCTCGCTGGTCGCGAACTTTTCAACGCTCGACACTTGGAATTTTGCGCGCATGGCTGTCATTGTTATTTCCTCATGGTGAATTGGGGTTAACGACGGGATTCGAACCCGTGACAGGCGCATTCACAATGCACTGCTCTACCGCTGAGCTACGTTAAACATAGGTCGGCCCAACAGCTACGCGCTCGGCCAGAAGCGGTGTCGGTCCTTAGCTGCCGCAGGCATGCGGGACCAATCTCATGTTTCACCGTTATCTTCCGTGGAAGGTTGTAGCTGATGGACCTACACGTTGTAGCGAGGGACGGATTCGAACCGCCGACCTTCGGGTTATGAGCCCGACGAGATGCCGCTTCTCTACCTCACAAAATTCATGCCCCAAAAAGAAACCCCAGTTTTTAGGCCGGGGTTTCTGAAACGCACTTCGCTTTCGCGAACGGTTTGCACTGGTGACATGGTTGGATGTTGCGGAAATTAACCCATAGGGCGGATCAGTGTCAACATGCTTAACTCAGGCGCCCATTTCTTGCGCACAGAGCGTGTCGATCTGTTCGTCGGTGATGGCACACAGCGCAACATTGACGTACATCGGGGCGTTGGCAGCGGCCTGGGCACGGACAGCGTTCTTGAAGTCGCGGAACCGGGCTCCAAAATCGGCAGCTCGCTCGATGTGGGCTTTCATTTCAGCCTCAAGTTCTTTCATGGTGCTCATGGAAGTGTCCTCACTATGGGTCAAAGTCAAACATTACGCGCCAACTATGCCATAACAACGGTATAAAGTACATTATTGTTATACTTTCCTCGCGCGCGCGTACATGCGCGCACGACAGTTTATAAATCAAATCTTGTGTATCGAACAAAAAGTCAAAAATGTGGCCAATTTGTTCGATGTGGTGAAAAGTTCCAACCATATACAAACTGAGGGTGCTGGTTTGTATCAGGGAATGCAATTATTCATCGAATTGTGACCTCGGGGCCAGGCAGGTTGGCAACCACCAGGTCTGTGTACTGCTTGCTGGAATAGCTGATCGTGACGGTGTTGAACTTCTGGTGGCTCACGGCTAGGTTCATGCCCATTTCAAGTAGCTGCTTGATACGGCGAGCTGGCCTGTCGTAATCCTTTGCACTGAATTCTTCCTGTTGAATGTAATCGTCGGCCATTAGCCAATCTCCTGCATGACGCCGGCACCTGCCCTGTCAGCCATGAAGCTGTAGGTGTCCAGAATGCGGCTGTAGTGGGTTTGAACGTGCTGGTTCCATTGCCTGGCGGGTAACCCGGCCAGCTCCGCACGGCGCTTGTAGCCCATGGGGATGGTGCAGGCTCCGCCGCATGTGGGGCAGTCGATGATTACCGGGGCTGCGTAGTTGCCGTCCTTGTCGGTGATTCTCAGGACCGTACCGAGTCCACGACAGCGATAACACAGGCTTGGGTCTCGGAATTCGCCCAATAACTGCTTCGCAAGGCCGTCATCGTCCAACCGGTAGGTGATCTTCCACTTCGTGGGTTCGGGTACGGTGTGCCATGTCTTCTGCAGGCGACGGCTGAACATGCCGGTCGTGATGCCGATCATGGCGGTCAATTGGTCTGGTCTCAGGCCTTCCGGCCAATACCGAAGCATCATCAGCATCACGGGGAACTTGCGTCTTGGTTTGCCACGGGAATAGGCTCCAATGGCTGACGCAATCGTGAAAGCATCCTCAGATTCCCACGATTCGGAATGCCCGGTTGAGCCCTTGCTCGGCATCAGTTTTGCCACTCTTGGCTGCAACCGGGCGAATTTTTTGGCGGTGGATTCGATGCTCACAGGTCAGTCCTTGTGTCGGCCGGGATAAAGCCGTGAATAGTCGGGTTTGAAGGTGCAGCCGTGCTTTTTGTATCTCGCCGGCCGTTTCAGGACACACTCGGCAAGCCCA
>Ga0209023_10000920_pt1 | contig 41593 bp, 41 predicted proteins | sample LakOneMetagenome_FD_187468 | JGI IMG/M metagenome (GOLD analysis project Ga0209023, IMG submission 187468) | Freshwater and sediment microbial communities from Lake Erie, Canada (SPAdes) (version 2) | ecosystem: Environmental > Aquatic > Freshwater > Lentic | place: Lake Erie, Canada...
ACCGCATCGCCATGAGCTTCGCCATATTGGGCCTCAATTGCCGCGACGCCGTCACCGTCGACGACGCCCGCCCCATCGCCACCAGCTTCCCCGACTTCCTGCCGCTGATGGCGAAACTGGGGGTTGTTAAGGGGCAGTAGATAGAGCCTCCGGCGGGCAGGCCTGAGGCCTGCACCCGATTGATTTGCGCATGACCGGAATGGGGTGGCTAGCGGTCATTCCACCTGAGCCACAGAATCCAGTCAGTTCCCACGGCCAACGCCAAAAAAATCACTGACGCAACAAGCAATGCACTGAACATTGCCCAGAAAATCACGGGGTTTTCTGAACGCAAAATAGTCCCGCCACTACGAGTGTAGAGAACCCCATTGGCTTGAGCGCGGGAAATAGCCCAGGCGAGCATAAGCAAACCAAAATGGGATACTATGAACATGACGAAATAATGTGCCGGCGCAAATCCGGCCTCCATAGCGAATCCCAACGCGATCACAATCGGGATCCCCCCGATCAAGAACGCAGTTTCCGTCCTGCGGCTAAGCTTCATTTGAAGAGGTCTATCTTACCTTGGCACTTTGCATCCACAAAAAACGGGTGTCTGAAACGGGTTCGTTAGCTGACCGACAGCTAAAGTCCACCCCCGACCCCTACCTTGCAGGGAGGGGAACAGGAAGTCGGGTAGCGCCAAACAACCGGGTGCAGGGGTCACTCCTGCCCGCCGGAGGCGCTTTTGACCAAAACCTTGCCGCCATATTCGTGCGTCAGCGCCGCGACGATGCGTTCGGCGGCATGGCCGTCGCCGTACGGCAGGCTGGCGCGCGCCATGCGTTGGTGCGCGGCGGCGTCATCGAGCAGCGCTCGGACGGCGGACACGATGGCGGTGGTATCGGTGCCGACCAGCTGTGCGACGCCGGCGGCGATGCCTTCGGGGCGCTCGGTAGTTTCGCGCAAAACCAGCACTGGCACGCCGAACGCCGGGGCTTCTTCCTGAACGCCGCCCGAGTCGGTGAGCACCAGCGCGGTGCGCTGGAGCAGGTGGATGAACGCCGGATAGTCGAGCGGCGGCACCAGATGCACGCCCGCCACGCCGCCCAGCCCGCGCTGCATGGCGGCGCTGACCGCGGGGTGCGGGTGGACCGGCACGACGATGTCGAGGGCTTCGGATTGCGCCAGCAGGCGCACCGCGGCGATCACCGACGCGAGCCGGGCACCGTGGTTTTCGCGGCGGTGGATGGTCAGCAGCAGCAAGCGCCGCGCCGGACCCAGCATCGCGAATTCACGGTCGAGCAGCGCTGTCACCGCCGGCGCGCGCGCCAACGCCGCGGCGGTCGCGTGCAGCGCATCGATGCCGGTGTTGCCGCTGACATGGATGCGGTCGGCGGCGATGCCTTCGGCGAGCAGCGCGGCGCGTGCCGATGCGGTGGGCGCGAAATGCAGCGCCGCTAACTGCGCGATGGCGCGGCGATGGAATTCTTCGGGAAAGGGTTCGTTGTCGTCACCGCTGCGCAGCCCGGCTTCGATATGCACGACGGGCACGCGCGCATAGACGCCGGCCTGCGCCGCCGCGAACGCCGTCGCGGTATCGCCTTGGACAATCAGCGCGACAGGCCGGTGGCGCGCCAGCACCGGCTCGAGCGCCGCCAGCACGCCCGCGACGACACCGAGCGGCGTCTGGTGCGCGCGCATGATGTCGAGATCGATGTCGGGCACGATGCCGAAGCCGGCGAACGCCGCGTCGAGCAAGTCGCGGTGCTGCGCCGAGGCGCACACCAGCACAGAAAATTGCGGATGGCCTTCAAGCGCCAATATCAACGGCGCAAGCTTGATGACCTCGGGCCGGGTCCCGGCCACGAACAAAAGCGTTCGTCGCAGCGGGGACCAATTCGCCATGACAACAATCTACGCCGGTTTTTGCGCGCCGCGCAAGGCGGCATTGCGCCTGCCGAAACCGCAGCCAGCAAAAATCGCCAATCGCTGTTGATAATCGCTTGCATTAGATCACCCGCTAATGCTATCAGTTCGCAATTGCTGGTCCGTCCGGCAACAGCGGAGGCGCTATGATCGTTTGTATGTGCAATGCATTGGGTGAAGCGCAGGTCCGCGAGGCCACCCGCGCCGGTTCGCGCCGCCCTGCCTGCGCCTATGCCCGCCTCGGTTGCAAACCCAAATGCGGCCAATGCCTGCCGTTTGCCGTTCAGGTCATGCGCGACGAGATCGCCCGCGTCGCCTGAAGGCGCAAGCAACGTCGCCTGAAGGCGCAAACAACGTCACCTGAGGGCGCAAACAACGTCGCGTGACGCCGCCGACCCCAGGCACCAAAAATCCAACGCAGCGTTTCAAATATGCCGCTGGTCGCGCTATAGTGGCCGCGACGCAGCCATCTGAAAAATTAGGGGAACCGCAATGCAGGGCGACACCAAAGTCATCGAGTTCCTCAACGCCGCGCTCAAGGGCGAGCTGACGGCGGTAAACCAATATTGGCTGCACTTCCGCATGCTCGACAATTGGGGCGTCAGCAAACTCGCCGAACACGAACGCCACGAATCGATCGACGAGATGAAGCACGCCGACCGCCTCGTCGAACGCATCCTGTACCTCGATGGGCTGCCCAATTTGCAAGTGCTCGGCCGGCTGCGCATCGGCGAAACGGTCGAAGAAATCCTCAAGGCCGACCTCGAACTCGAACACGAAGCCCTGGCGCTGCTCCGCGACGCGATCCTCCACTGCGAGACCGTCCGCGATTTCGGCAGCCGCGCGCTGTTCGTCGATATCCTCACCAACGAGGAGGAGCATGTCGATTTCCTCGAAACCCAATTCGAACTGATCAAGCGCACCGGCATTCAAAACTACGTCCAGCTCAACAGCGAGCCCGCCGGCAGCTAGACCGGAAGCACAACCCCAAACCCGCGAGGCAAATATGGCGCGCATCGATTTCATCGAACTCCCGGCAAGCGATCTCGATGCCAGCCGCGCCTTCTACGCTGCCGCGTTCGGCTGGGACATGACCGCGTTCGGCCCGACCTACGCCTGCACGATGACCGGCGACGTCGATCTCGGGCTGCAAGCCGACACAGCCGAAGCCACCACCGCCCCGCTCCCCGTCATCCATGTCGAAAACCTCGACGCCGCGCTCGCCGCGATCACAACAGCCGGCGGCAGCATCACCAAACCAACTTTCGCCTTCCCCGGCGGCCGCCGCTTCCACTTCCAAGACCCGGGCGGCAACGAACTCGCGGCGATGCAGGGCGATTGAAAATGCGCTTCCGCTCCGTCTAAACACGCGCATGACTCGCACCCCACTCATCATCGCCGTGGACGGCCCCGCCGCCAGCGGCAAAGGCACCGTTGCGCGCGCGCTGGGGCAGTATTTCGGACTGCCGCATCTCGATACCGGCAAGCTTTACCGTGCCGTCGGGCTGGCGCTGTTGCGCAGCGGTGTTGACCCCGCCGATGCCAATGCCGCCGCCGCTGCCGCACACGCGCTCGACCCGGCGTTGCTCGATGCACCCGAAATCACCGATGATGCGACCGCCAGTGCGGCGTCGATTGTCTCGGTGCATCCGGCGGTGCGCGCGGCGCTGATCGAACGCCAGCGCGGCTTTGCCAATCAGGCCAGCGGCGCGGTGCTCGATGGCCGCGATATTGCCACGGTGATCGCACCGCACGCGCGCGCCAAGCTGTTCGTTACCGCCATGCCGGCGGTGCGCGCCGCGCGCCGCCATGCCGAACTTGTCGCCAAGGGCAACAGCGCCGAACTGGCGACCGTGCTCGCCGATATTCAGGCGCGCGACGAACGCGACTCGAACCGCGCCGTGGCACCGCTGCTACGCGCTGCCGATGCCGCCTTGCTCGATACGAGCGAAATGACTATAGACGCCGCAGTCGAACGGGCGATTGCGCTGGTCAAGGCGCAGCTCGATCCGGCAGCTTGAAGGTGATTTTGGGCGCGGACGGGTGAAAACCCGTGGCCGTGCGCACGGCGTTTGGCTGCGGTCGTTCGACTGATAAGGGGAGCATGGCATGGTGCCGTGCTTCGGCGAGGAACGGACGGCATGGTGCCGACCGGGGCAAGGATCCGACAAGCCGCGCGCTGCGGTCTGCGCCCATGAACGAAGGTTATGAATTACATGGCATCTACTGCCCAACCGACCCGCGATGATTTTGCAGCGATGCTCGAAAGCTCGCTCGGCGGGAACCAGAGTTTTGAAGGCCGCGTCGTCAAGGGACGCGTCACCGCGATTGAAAACGACCTCGCGGTCATCGATGTCGGATTGAAGTCCGAAGGCCGCGTCAGCTTGCGCGAATTCGCCGCCCCCGGCGAAAAATCCGACCTCAAGGTTGGTGACGAAGTCGAAGTCTATGTCGACCGCGTCGAAAATGCCCAGGGCGAAGCGATGCTGTCGCGCGACCGCGCGCGCCGCGAAGGCGCCTGGGATACGCTCGAAACGCAATATGCGGCGAACGAGCGCGTCGAAGGCGTGATCTTCGGTCGCGTCAAGGGTGGCTTCACCGTCGATCTGTCGGGCGCCGTGGCGTTCCTGCCGGGTTCGCAGGTCGATATCCGCCCCGTGCGCGACGTCACCCCGCTGATGAACCTGCCGCAGCCATTCGTGATTTTGAAGATGGACCGCAAGCGCGGCAACATCGTCGTTTCGCGCCGCTCGATCCTCGAAGAAACCCGCGCCGAAGCGCGCACCGGCCTGATCCAGTCGCTCGCCGAAGGCCAGATCGTTGACGGCGTCGTCAAGAACATCACCGATTACGGTGCATTCGTGGATCTCGGCGGCATCGACGGCCTGCTCCATGTCACCGACATGAGCTACAAGCGCGTCGGCCACCCGAGCGAAGTGCTCAACATCGGCGACACGTTGCGCGTCCAGATTGTCCGCATCAACCGCGACACGCAGCGCATCAGCCTCGGCATGAAGCAGCTTGAGGCCGATCCGTGGAGCGCCGCCGCCGCCAAATATCCGGTCGACGGCAAGTTCACCGGCCGCGTCACCAACATCACCGAATATGGCGCGTTCGTCGAACTTGAACCCGGCATCGAAGGCCTGGTCCACGTTTCCGAAATGTCGTGGGTCAAGAAGAACGTCCACCCCGGCAAGATCGTCTCGACGTCACAGGAAGTCGAAGTCATCGTCCTCGAAGTCGATGAAGACAAGCGCCGCATCAGCCTCGGCCTCAAGCAGGCGCAGCGCAACCCGTGGGAAGTCTTCGCTGAAACCCATCCGGTCGGCACGATTGTCGAAGGCGAAGTCAAGAACGCCACCGAATTCGGGCTGTTCATCGGTCTCGATGGCGAAGTCGATGGCATGGTCCACATGTCCGACATCGCGTTCGGCCTGACCGGCGAGCAGGCGCTCGCGCAACACCACAAGGGCGAGCGCGTCCGCGCGCAGGTGCTCGAAGTCGATATCGAGAAGGAACGCATCAGCCTCGGCATGAAGCAGCTCGATGAGACCCGAGTCAGCGGCGGCGCCACCGGTGGCACCGACGTCGCCGGCGAACCCGGCACCGCGTTCAAGAAAAACCAGGTCGTCACCGTGACGATGGTCGAAGCCCGCGATGGCGGTATCGAAGTCCAGGTCGGCGAAGATGGCCCGCTGGCGTTCATCAAGCGCGGCGACCTCAGCCGCGACCGCGACGAACAGCGCCCCGAACGCTTCCAGGTCGGCCAGAAGATCGACGCGATGGTTATCGGCTTCGAACGCGGCAAAAAGCCGATGGTGTCGATCAAGGCGGCGCAAATCGCGCAGGACAAGGAAGCCGTCGAAAAATACGGTTCGTCCGATTCGGGCGCGTCGCTCGGCGACATCCTCGGTGCCGCGTTGAACCGCGCCAAGGAAGGCAGCGACAAGGGCGAATAACCCCCGCTGCAATCTGCAAAATGACAAGGCGCCTCGCTGATTGACTTCGGCGAGGCGTTTTGCTGCACTCCAAAATGTCACCCCCAAGAAAACGGTGCAATTCAAATAAATTGGCGTATAATCGCCAGTTACGGGGGACCGGACGCGCGAGTCGCGATGCGTTGAGTGGGGGGGAGACTATGATTCGATCGGAGCTGGTTCAGGCAATCGCGGCAGAAAATCCGCAACTGACCAAAGAAATCGTCGAAAATCTTATCGACACAATCTTCGGTGAAATAACTAACGCACTCGCGGCCAACCGCCGCGTCGAACTGCGTGGCTTCGGCGCGTTTTCGACGCGTGCGCGTGAAGCCCGCACCGGCCGCAACCCGCGCACCGGCACCTCGGTCGCGGTCAGCGCCAAACGCGTCCCCTATTTCAAGCCCGGCAAGGAATTGCGCGAACGCCTCAACTTGTCCTGACCGCGCAGCTGGCGTAGCAGGGCAAGCCCGCCGGCCACCAACCGCCCGGGCCCACGTGGCGGAATAGGTAGACGCAAGGGACTTAAAATCCCTCGGCCGCAAGGCCGTGCCGGTTCGATTCCGGCCGTGGGCACCAATATTTTCAATGACTTAAGCGGCAACTACTTTGGGCGCTGCCGTTTGTGTGGTGAGTTTTGGGTGCGTTGTGCCGGGATCGGCGTGCAATTGCAGCCACCATTGGCCGCTCCGGACTCTGGCGTATCCCATTGTTTAAAATGATGAATGTTCATGTGCGGCGAGGTCACTTTTCGCGCGACAAGTGACCCCGCCGAATGCCATTTTTGCTAATAATATGAAAGAGATAGACTGCCATTGCGTAGGGGACAGCGTCGGACGCGATTTTGCAGTGGGTGATCTGTGGGCCTGTACTGCCGCTCAATAGCTCTAGGTCATGACGCGGAGCCAGGCGAACAGCAGCGATCCCAGTACGACGATTGCGGCAGTGATAAATACTAGTCGGTCGGCAAATAACCGGCGCATTGCGCAACCTCCTTTAGTTACCGTTATTTCGGTGGCCTTGACGGGTGATCATAGACACATTGAGTTGGCGAAAAACCTGTCTGCCGCTTGATAGGTAATTCTAAACAAAACTATAGCGTTCGGAATGGTAATTGGACATCGGCACCCCAAGCTGAGCCAGCGCTGCTTCGACCGCATCCATCATTACACCTGGCCCGCAAATAAAATATTGGTGCGCTGCATAGGGCGCCGGGACATGGCGCGCCAGAATCGCCGCGGTGATATGGCCCTGTTCGCCGTCCCATTGCGGCGGCGGATCGGAGAGAACGTGAACAATCGTCAGATCTAGTCGCGTTTTGAGCTGTTCAAGTTCCTCGCGGAAGGTGATCGCGTCGTGATCCTTGCTGCCATAAAGCAGGATCACCGGACGCCTGTCGCCGCGGTCGGCGAGCGTCCGGATCATGCTCATCATCGGCGTGATTCCAACCCCGCCCGCTATCAGAATATGCATGTCGGTGGGATTGCCGATCTTGAACGCTCCATAGGGGCCATCGAGGTAAACCCGCTTGCCAACCGGAATATCGGCGATTCCGTCGGTGAAATCTCCAAGCTTGCGGATCGACATTTCGACGCGGCCGTCTGCCTGCGCTGCACTCGACGAGAACGAAAAGGGGTGGCCGGTGATCTTGAACGGGCTACCCCAGACGGTCAGCCAGCCGAACTGACCGGGGCTGAATTCAAAGCCGGAATGACCATCAGGGTGCATCACCAATGTCGTGGTGTTGCCGCGTTCGGCGCGGACTTCGGTGACGCGGTAGGGGCGGCGCAACAGGAACAGCGGCTTGATGACGCGGACGTAGAACAATAGGCCGATCCAGAAGCATGTCAGGCAAATCCACAACCACCGTTTGGTCGGTTCGACCAGATAATAGCTCCAGCCGACCATGTGAAGCAGACCGCCGGTCACCGCGGTCAGCGCCAGCGCGATATGGCTCAGGTGCCACCATTCATAGCCAATTTTGAGCCTGACGCGCCACAGCGCCGTCACCACCAGCAAAATCAGCGCACCCAGCGAGATAAATGCTGCGAGGGCGCCCAAAGGGATTTCGCCCATCGCCGGCATCGCCAGCAACGCAGGCTGGACGACAAACATGATCAGCGGGTGCGCGACGACCAGCGCCACCGCCAGCAGCGAGATCTGCCGGTGGAAATGATAAATGACGTCCTCGCCCCATGGCTCGGTGACCAGCCGGAAGCGCGCGGTGACTCCGAATTGCAGCCCCATAATCGCGAGCCCCGAATAGCCGATCGCGATCGCAAACTCGGTACCAAAATCACGGCTCGGCGGCAGCGTGCCCGTTAGCAGCAGCAGCAAGGGCGCGAGGATGAATAGCGTGTAGACGCCGAGCCAAAGCGCGCTGCGAACATTATACGGCATCGGGCAGCCCTGTAGGCGTCATCATCACAAACACGTCGTCAGCACCAGCGCCGGACCGAGCGTTACAATAATGGTTACGAACGCCGAAATCAGCGTCCACAACGTCACCCACACGATGAATGCGTCGGTCGCGCCTGCGGCCGGATCGGCGCGGCGTTCGGCACAGCGATGCCACGCTACGCCGATCAGCCCGAGGTGCAACAGCAGCACCGTCGCCAGCGCGCCGCGCAGTGCCACCACCGTCCAGCCAAAGCTGCAACCAAGGGTATGGAGAAAGTAGACCAGCACCAATGCGCTTGCCCAAACGCAAAAGCCGAGGATGAGTAACAGCAACTGGCGAGGCGGGCCTTCAAGCGCCCCTTCGGCCGGGCCGGTCGGCACTTGGCTTTTCGGCATCGTCATGGCCGTAGCGCCAGAATATTCACCAGCATCGGCAAGACGAGCACCAGCCCGATCGCCAATGTTCCGGTGACTGCAAGATAGTCCACCCACAAGCGCGTCAGATGGAAATCTGACTTGCGGCGCACCGAGACCATACCCTTGGCAAGCCGCAGCGCGTTGCTGATGACAAACAGTAGCCCGATTCCTGCGTGTACCGCGACAAACCCCAGAAGCGCAGCGGCGGTGGCACCTGCGGCGTGCTGCGTCGGATGCGGCGTGACATGACCGATTTGTACGACCATAGCCGCAATTACTGCGACAAGTGCCGCCGCGGTCGCTGCTATCCAGACATGCGGCGCCCTGCCAGCGGACATTGTGCGCAACGATATCCGAGCGCAAACCGCCGCCACCGCGAGGGCTGCGACCGCAGCCATGGCCAGCGCGACACCGGGTGCAGGGTGTGCGGCGGGTGGCCAGTTCGGCGCAACGAGCCAGAGATACAGCATGCCGAATACCAGCGACGTGAACAGCGTTCCGTCGGCGATCAGTGTAAAAACCAGCGCCCACCACGCCGGCGGATTTTCGGCTTCGGTGTGTGGCGGCAGGCTGACGCCCCGGCCAACCGGCAGCGGGCCATAGTCGCGGCCAAGCCCGGCGCTCTGCCCCGCCAGCACGAACAACCCCATTGTCACCACCGCCATTGCGGCGGACGGCAGGTATAATTTGAACAGCATCAATAGCACCGCAGCACCCGTCGACAGCGCCGTCCACAAGGGCAGATAAGTCGCGCGCGGCAGCACGATCAGTTGTTCGGGCGCGCCCGTTGTCATGTTGACCCCTAGCGTTTCTTGCCAGCCATTGCGCGTGAAACCGAGATAACCTTCACCGCGCGCCAGCGACCGCGCGGTGGCATCAACATCGATCTGGTCGCCGCGCCGGTCGACATGGGCCAACGATGTAAACATATACGCCGTCGGCGGGATCGGCACCGCCCATTCGAGCGACGCCGCGCGCCACGGATCGCGGCGCACGCGGCGCCCGAAAAAGATTTGGCCGAGCAGGTCGATCGCGACAAGCGCAAAGCCGATCGTCATGATGAAACCGCCGACTGACGACAGCAGGTTGAGCCAGGTCCAGCTTTCGATGTCGGGGTAGGTGTAAACACGGCGCGGCATACCGAGCAGGCCGACCAGATGCATCAGGAAAAACGTCAGATTGAAGCCGATGAAGATCAACCAGAACGCCGGCACCGACAACCGATAGGCCGCGCGGCGGCCGGTGAGCAGCGGCAGCCAGTAATACAGCGCGGCCAACATCGGGAAAAATACCGAGCCGGCGATGACATAGTGGAAATGCGCCACAACAAAATACGTGTCATGCGCCTGCCAGTTGAACGGCACCACTGCCAGCATCACACCGGTCAGTCCCCCGATGACAAATGTCGAGAAGAAGCCGGCGATATAGAGCATCGGCACATTCCAGCGTGGTCGGCCATGCGCCAGTGTCGCGAGCCAGGCAAAGAGCTGGACGGCAGTCGGAACGGCGACAATCACCGAACCGGCGGAAAAGAACGCCAGCGCCAGATGCGGAATGCCCACCGCGAACATATGGTGGACCCAGATACCAAAGCTGATGAACGCCAGCCCGATGATCGCCACGACAATCGCGCGGTAACCGACGATCGTCGTGCGCGCCAGCACCGGGATCATCGTCGATAGCAGCCCCGCCATCGGCAGGAAGATGATGTAGACATCGGGGTGGCCGAACAACCAGAATAAATGCTGCCATAACAACGGATCGCCGCCGCGTGTCGGATCGAAGAACGGCAGGTCGAAGGCGCGTTCGATTTCAAGAAGGATCGATCCCAGGATCAACGGCGGAAACGCCACGATCATCATCAATGCCATCACCAGCATATACCAGCCAAAGATCGGCATCCGGTCGAGTGACATTCCCGGCGCGCGCATGGTCAGTACCGAAACGATGATTTCAACCGCCAGCGTCAGTGCCGATATTTCGACAAATGTAACGCCGAGCAACCACACATCGGCATTGATCCCGGGGGTGTAGACGTGTGAACTCAACGGTGTGTACATGAACCAGCCGCTGTCCGGGGCGACACCGGCAAACAGCGCGATCGTCAATATGCCGCCACCGAACAGGTAGCACCAATACCCGTATGCCGTCAGCCGCGGAAAGGCGAAGTCACGCGTGCCGAGGATCTTTGGGGTTAAATAGACCGCAATGCCTTCCATCAACGGGATGGCAAACAGGAACAGCATGATCGACCCGTGCATGGTGAAGATCTGGTTGTAGGTCCCGACATTCATGAAGGTCGCCAGCGGCGTCGCCAACTGGACTCGGGTCAACATGCCGAGCACGCCGCCGATCGCGAAGAACACCAGCGCTGTCACCATGAAGCGAATACCGATGACGCTATGGTTCACCGCCGCTAGCCGCTGCCAGCCTGGCCCGGTCTTCCAGATTGCCGTCAGCTGCCGGTGCAGCGCCAATGCCGACGCCGGTTGCAGGTTCTCGTCGCCAGTCATGGTCATGGCATGGCCTTTCCGGCGGCGTCGGGCCGGGCAAGTTCGGCAGCAAAGCTTGCCGACGGATGGACGACGACCTCGAAATGCATACCGGTGTGCCCCGTCCCGCAAAACTCGTTGCACAGCCCCTGGTATTGCCCCGGCGCGTCGGCCTGTATGCGCAGCACGTTGGTGTGGCCTGGAATAGCATCGATCTTGCCGGCAAAGCGCGGGATCCAGAACGCGTGGATGACGTCGCGGCTGGTTACCGCGATATCAACCGGCACGCCCGCAGGCAGATGCAGCACATTGACCGTTTCGACCCCCGGAACACCGGGATAGCGAAAGCGCCATTGCCATTGCTGCGCCTGCGCTTCGATGCGTATCGGATCAGCCGCTTGCCACGGCAAAAGCCGCTCTCCGGTAACCAAGGCAAAGCCGAGCAGCGGCGTCAGCACCACCGCCGGCAAAATCAGCCCGCCGAGTACGATCCAGCGCGTCGGCGACAGTTTGGCCGCCCAGGCCGGGCGCAGCATCACCAGCGCGAACAAGAGCATCACCAAAACGAACAACGCCGTCGCGCCCGCCAGCATGACCCACCACAAACTGGCGATCGACTGCGCCGCCGGCCCTGCGGGCTGCAATGTTGACAGCGGACCCGAACAGCCTGCGAGCAGCAGTGGCCAAGCGCCAAAAACGGCAACGCGTGATGCGCCATAGACGCGCGCGCGCAGTGCGCTATGCTGGCGCTTCAAATTCGGAGCACGCACATCATGGCCACCGGCAAAAACCAGGCCCAAAAGCCCAAAGCCAGCCCGGTGATGCTCGAACTGGAACGGCTCGACAAGGGCTCTGCAGTCGCGATCATCGGGCATCCGCTTCATGTCATGTTGGTGCATTTCCCGATCGCCTTTGTCATCGCGACGCTGGGAGTCGATGTTTTCTATTGGTGGTCGGGGGATGATTTCTGGATCCGCGTCGGGCTCTGGGCAGCGGGCGCGACATTCTGGACGGGTGTTTTTGCCAGCCTGATCGGCACCGCCGAACTGCTGCTGGTGCCCGGCATCCGGATGCGAGAAGCGAGCTGGTCGCACGCCATCGCCGCCATGATGCTGGTTGCCATTGCGGGCGCCAACTGGGGCTTGCGGCTGTCGTACCCCGAATCGATCCTGCCGCACGGGCTCGCCTTGTCGGCGCTCGCTGCGGTCATGGCGGGGTTTGCCGGCTGGCACGGCGGGAAACTGGTGTTCGATCACGGCATCGGCATTCTGGTGTCGCCCGGCCATTGAGCCAGCCACGGGGTCAGCCCGGGCGGCAGCAACGGGCCGATCAGCCGGTGCAGCCCGCCGGGCGCGAATAGCTGTTCGGCAAAGGCATTCGAATCGATATTGGGTTTCGCCAGCACCAGCCAGATAACCCCGACAATCAGCACGGTATAGGCAGTCGTCAGCGTCGCCATGGCAACGCGCCCGAAGCGTCCGCCCGGTTCGTAAAGCTGCGCCATGACCAGCCCGGCGACAACATGCAGCATCGCCATCCCGCCGACGAGCACCATCTTGAGCGAAAACCATTCGACGAACGTCGTTTGCAGAAATATCAGCGCGGTGCCGCTGCCGATCGCAACAAACGCCGCCGGCGAGGTCATGCCAACATAGATAAAGCGCGTAAAGCGATGCAGCCGGTCAAGTTCCGGCCCCGGCGCCAATCCCTGACGTTGCCGGAACATCAACGGCAACACGAGCAACCCGCCCGACCAGATCGCGATCGCGGCAAGATGGACGAACTTGAGCAGAGTGATCATGCAGTGGTTCCGGCGGGCCGCAGGCTGCGCCATGCCATCCACAGCCCAACCGCCAGATATGGCAGTGAACCCGGCACCCACATCAACAGACCCGCGAGTTGCTGATCGACCAGCGGGTCCATACCCCATAGCGGCGCAGTGAAGATATGCGCCGCATAAAGCGGCCGTGACGCAAAGACGATCAGGGCTGCCAGCAACCCCATCTGCGCCACAGTCGCCACCAGCGCGACCAGCGCCTCGCCAACTGCTGTCGCCGGCGCAAACACCGCACGCCACAACAGCCAGGCGCTACCGAGAAGCGTGCCCTGCATCAACCAATACCCCGGCACTGTCGCCAGCGCCCACGCATAGGGTGCAGGCATGTGCCACGTCCACAACACCACCGCATTCAAGGCCACGAGCAGCCCGAGCGGCAGCGCAGGCCCGTCGCGCGCCGGAAACGCCACGGCCAGCAACGGGGCAACGATCGAAACCAGCAAAACATGGTGGAACACCCGCGCCGAAAATAGCGCCGATGACAGCGCGCACAGAGGCGACACAAACACCAGCACCATCAGCACCAGCGCCGCCCAACCGGCAGGCGCATTGGCACTACGACGACGCGCGAACACGACCGCGAGCGCCGCGAGCGCAATCAAAAGTGGTGGATCAAAATTCCACCGGGACAAGAGCTCGGCCGGTAATGGTGCAGGGCCGCAATAGGCAATCGACAATGCAGCGCTCATTTCAGACATTTCCACCCAGGCGTTACGTTGGCACGCCGACATATTGAATACAATAGTTGCAAAATGTAATGCCCTGCCATTTTGCGCGTCGACTGTTTCAGACTGGGGGGAATCTGGGCGGGGCTTGTCAAAGAGGTGGCCGCCCGAACCGCGCTGCTCAATGTATCGAACGCAGCGGACAAGTTGACAATCCCGGCGACGATCATCGAACCGATACCAGCGCGACGCTCGACAAATTCAGGCTTGGATTCCGGTCACGTGGATACCACGCGCTGAAACAACCAAAAAAACATCGCTGCCAAAGCGAACAACGACAGGCTTGCGGCAGGCCAGCGGCGCAAAATGGCGTCGAGATTTTCAAATGCCATGCCGACCGGGGCAGCTATGCTGCGCGTGTTGAACAAGGGCCGCTGCGCCAATGCCAGCGCGAGTGCGAAGCCGCCACCAATAACCATTAACGTCGTCAGCATCTCCTTTGGTGCCAGCGGATTCGAGATCAGGCCAGCCGGCAGGTGTGCAACGGGCATGACCGCGGCAAAGCCGAGCAGCAGCGATGCCACCGCGAGCCCGAGCGCGGCGAACTCGGACAGTCGCGCGACTTTGGTCACCAGTTGCAGCGGTGCCGCCGGCTGGACAAGCACACGCCGCAACACCAGCACGACATACCCCGCAGTGAACGCGGCGCCGCCTTGCAGCACAAGCATCCACCACCATTGACCGCCAGTGGCCGCCGCATCCAGCAACAGCTTTTTGGCGACATACGCTCCGCCGGGCAGCACGCCCATCAACGCCACCCCGGCAACCGCGAACGCCAGCACGCTGACCGGCAACGCCCGCGCCACACCACCCAGATCGGCGATGCGATCATGCCCCAACGCTGCGTAGATCAGCCCGGCCGCCATGAACATACCGGCCTTTGCGGTCGCGTGCGATGCTGCTTGCAGGAAACCCGCGGTCAACACATTGCCACTCGCCATCGCCCCCGCTGCAACATCGAAGGCGAGCGGGAACATCAGGAACAAATAGCCGATCTGGGCGATTGTCGAATATGCAACGAGCAGCTTGAGACGTTTCTGGCGCAGCGCGACGATGCTGCCAAAGACAATCGCCGCCGCACCCAGCCCGCCGAGCAACTGCGCCGCACCGAAGGTAGCCACCACTGCGAAAGCATCAAACCACAGCCGCACGACAAGAAACCATGATCCCTTGACGACGAGCGCCGATAGCACCGCGCTTGCCGCCGCGGGTGCCCCGGCGTGCGCGGGCGGCAGCCAGATATGCAGCGGAAACAGCGCCGTTTTGGCGAGCAAGCCCACCGTCATCAGCGCCATCACCGTCCAGGTAATGGTCCCGGGTTTGGCCATGTGTGACAGCATCGCGATATCGAGTGTCGCATACTGACCGTAGATCAACACCGCGCCCAATAGGTAAAGCAGCGACCCGAGCAACGCGAACAACAGATAGCGCAACGCAGCACGCAAGGTATCGCCGCGGCCATCGAGACAAACCAAAGGCACGCCGGCAAAGGTCAGCAACTCGAGCCCGACATACAGAGTGAACAGGTCGCCGCTGACGAAAATGAGGTTGAGCGAACCCCAGATGGCGAGCAGCAACAGCCAGAAGGTTAGCGGCGCACGCGCTTCGCGGGCATCTGGTGGCAACACGAAATCGCGACGCGCGTAGAGCGCGATTGCGGCAATGACGACCGCGACGACGCCAATCATCCCGGCCGAAAGTCCGTCGGCACGCAGCGCGATACCCAGTGGCGGCGCGAAGCCACCAAGCAGATAGACCTGCGGCGCTGCCATCACCGCATGAGCGATGGCGAATGCGAGGCCAAGCCCAGCGACAATGACCAACCCCGCAACACGCGGCGCCCAGCGGCCGCCGAGCACAAGCCCCGCCATCATGCCAACGAACGGCAACAGGATAGCCGCGACAAGCAGCAAGCCGTTTGGCGTTGTCATTGGTCGAACCAGCGCTGCATCAGACTAGATGTCATCGGATGCGGGTGGTGTTTCGGCGAGGGTCACGTCACCGGCAACAGCGTGCAGGCGCAACAACAGTGCAACGGCAAGTGCAGTCGCGGAAAAAGCCACGACAATGCCGGTAATCAGCAGCGCCTGAGGCACCGGATCGCCACCAAACCCGGCCGCAGCCCCACGCCGCGCCACGGCGCCGGCAAGCAGAAACACGCCGGTTCCAGCGATATTGAATGCGAGAATCTTGCGCAGGGGTGCAATATTGGCGATCAGCCCGAACACACCGAGCCCGATGAGTATCGCCGCCGCCACGCCATAGAGCAAAGCATCGTTCATGGTTCGAGCGCACGTTGGGGTGGGCCGGGAATGAGCAATGCCAGAATGAGCGTGAGTGTCGGCAGCAGCGCAAGTTCGATCACGACAATCAGCGGTTTGGCTATAGCTTCGGGCAAGCCGAGAAACGCGCCGGCGCTCCCGATACCATAGAGCCCGACGGCAATGAACGTCAGCGGCCCGGTAATCAGCGCGACGCGCAACCAGCGTGCGCCGACCGGTGGGACATCCGACAACCCCGCCGCGATGATCAACAGCCACATTGCAGCAAAAATCGTTGCCCCCTGGAACTTGCCGCCCGGTGCATCGGCGCCGACCCAGAAAATATAGGCCGCAACGACCAAACCAATCGGCGGCAGCAATCGCGCAATATAGGCGTAGATGCCGTTTGGTAACGCACTTTGGCGCAGACCCGGACGCCCCGGCCAGGCCGCGTCGGGTGCCATCGACCAGACCCCAACCAGCGCAAACAACAGCACAATCGCTTCGAGCAGTGTGTCCATCGAACGGAACGCCAGCAACACGGCGGTAATGGCGTTATTGACGCCGGTCGCCGCAATATTTTGGGCAACCAGCGGCGCGAGCGTTGGCGCCGGGTCGGGCAATGCGAGCACGCACGCGGTGAGCACCACAGCAGTTCCCGCGCCGGCGAGCGCCGCAAATCCTATCGTCGCGGGATGCGCAGGGACGGCCGCCGGCGCACGCCGCAGCCGTGACGCGGCACCGATCAGCATGGCACCGGTAAGCCCGCCGCCAATCGCAGCTTCGGTCAACGCCACATCGATCCCGCGCAGTTGCAACCAGGCGAGCGTCAGCAACAGCCCATAAGCAATGAAGGCGCAAACCGCAGCAAAGCTGCTCCGCATGAAAATAACCGCTGCCGCCAGGCCCAGCAACAGCCCAAGCAAGCCGATATCGAGCGCACTGCTCATTGCGGCGAGTCGCTGTTTTGCCGGATCCGCCGCGCGATCAACTGCGCCACACAGGCACCCGATAGCATAACCAAAAACCAGACAAGGAGCATCTTTGCGCCGACAATCACGCTGCCCGCCTGAGGCAGCAAGCCGACGATGACCAGCCCGAGACCAAGGTTATCCGCTTTGGTCAGCGCGTGCAGCCGCGTCAAAGCATCAGGGAAGCGCAAGAGTCCGACCGTCCCGGCAAGGAAGAACACCGCACCCGTCGAGACCCAGATATACGTCCACCAATCGAACAGCACGCTCATCGATCGTCACCTTCGGGGCCCGAAGCACGCACATAGGCGAGGCCGGCAAACGCCGCGAGCAGCGCCAGGATCAGCGCAGCATCGACCATCGCCGGCTGCGTTCTGACGACCGCCACGATCAGCACCAGTGCGATGCTGCCGGTACCGAGCAACTGCGTTGCCATCATGCGATCGGCGTCTGCCGGTCCGTAAAGGATACGCGCGAGGCCGACACCCACAACGAGGAGGATGAAACACGCCGCCGCGAACAGGAACTCAGCCATGTTTGCGCCCCGCAGTTATGGCGCGCGCCAACAGCTTTTCTTCGGCCCAAAGCTGCTCGACAACCGGCTGGCGGATATCAAGGCAATGGTAGATCAGCGCGCCATCCTTTTCACCGCACGGCACCGTTCCCGGCATCAGGCTGGTGAAAGTGGCAAAGCTGTTACGCGCCAGCCCTTCCGGAAAATCCAGCGGGCAGGCGACAAAACCCGGAGACAATGGCAGCCGCGGATCAAAGACGCGCCGCGCCACATCGATCCCGGCAAGAATCGATTGCCAGACGAAGTGGGGCAGCAGCGCGACGAAGCTGCCGTAATGCAACTGGCCCGCCGCCGGATCGAAAAACCTGAGGCTGAGCAATGTTGCAGCGAGGGCGACGGCGGCACCGACAGCAAGGTCGGCAGGCTTGCTGCTCGGCATCAGGAGGAGCCAAAGGAGCGCATAGCCAGCACCGCGCCCGATGGCGATCCTGGCCAGCGATGGTAGACGATCCGGACGCGCAACCGCCATCACGCAGCGCCGGTCAAGTCGCAGCCGACGCTGCCGAGTTCGACAGATGCCCGCGCCAGGCGCTCGTAGAGTTTTACCGAAGCCCGGATTGGCCACCAGTCGTACAGGAAAATGTTGATCGGCTGCCATAGCGCCACCCAGGCGCCGATCACGACGCTGTCTTCGACCAATTGTGCGGTTCGCGGGTTGGGAATCACCGCGCTTGCGGCCTCGGCGATAGCAATCGCCAGCGCGACAAAGGCGATGCCGATGGCAAGGCTGATACGACCGTCACGAAACAGTTTGCGAAGCAGCCTGCGTTGCTCGCTGGCTCGCCGTTCGAAGTTTTCGTGCAGCGCGTCGCGGATCAGAGCGCTATCGTCGCGGCCGGGCACGGTGACCGTGAGCGTCACCCTGATCCCGATCTGCACTTTTGGATCGATCTCCTCGGCCCATTCTTCGATGTAGGTCGCAACATCGCCGGCAAGATCGCGTTGCCGAAACGGCGCCGGATCCATCGCGTTGAACAATTGGTGCTGCGCGCCGACGTGCACGTCGAGCCATTCGGTGTTCGTCGCAGCATCCATCAAATTGCCGTTGCGAGCGAGTCCGGTCGCGCCGAAGGGGGCGTTTCGCGCGTGCCACCAAAGACCAGCACATATAGTACGGGAAGGAAGATCAACGTCAGCAGCGTGGCGACCAACAGGCCGCCCATGATGGCGATTGCCATCGGCCCCCAGAAGATTGTCGGCGCGATTGGAACCAAGCCAAGAACGGTCGAGATCGCCGTCAGCATCATCGGCCGCAAGCGGCCGGTCGCCGAGGTGATCACCGCATCCAGAACACTGGCACCGGCGCTTCGCTCTTCCTCGATCGAAACGATCAGGATTACGGCATTTTTGGCTATCATACCAAGAAGCGCGAGAATGCCGAGAATGGCAACAAAGCCGAGCGGCTGATTGAACAACAACAGCGCCGCCACGACGCCGATCAGCCCGAGCGGCATGATGGCGACAACCATTGCCAACCGGCGGAAGCTGACCAGCATGACCATCATCGCGGCCAACATCAGGAGAATCATCATCGGCACAACATTGAACACCGCTTCGCTGGCATCGGCGCTCGATTCATACATCCCACCGGTTTCGACCTTGTAACCGTCCGGTAGTTTGGCGTTGAAGGCCTTGACCTCGGGTACCAGCGTGGCGGTGACCTCGTCGGGCATCACGCCATGCGCAACATCCGAACGCACAGTGAGGGTCGGCACACGATCGCGCCGCCAGACCAGCGGGAACTCCTGTTCTTCGGTGAACGTGGCGAATTGCTGCAACGATACCATCCGGCCGCTTGCCGTTGGCACCTGCAACGAACCGAGTGTCTGCAGCGACGCGCGCTCGCTGTCGGTCGCACGGACAACGACATTGACGAGATAAATGTCGTCGCGGACCTGGGTAATCGTCGATCCGCTAATCGCGGCGTTGAGAAAGCCTGCCAATGCCGGCGAACTGACGCCAAGCTGGCGCGCTTCATCCTGATTGATATGGACGCGCACCTGCCGCGCCGGCTCCATCCAGTCAAAATTGACGTTGCGGGTCCGATCATCGCCGCCGAGCACGCCGGCAAACTGCATGGCGATCTTGCTGACCTTGTCCTTGTCGGGCCCGGAAACGCGGTATTGCAATGGCCAACCGACCGGCGGCCCCATTTCCAGCGGCGCGACACGCGACACGACTTCGGGAAACTGCACGGCGAGTTTCTTTTCCAGCAACAACTGGAGCCGGTCTCGCGCCTCGATATCCTTGGCGACAATAACAATCTGCGAGACGAACGGATTGGCGAGTTGCACACTGAGCGGCAAATAGAAGCGGATCGCACCGCGCCCGACATAGGTGCTGAAATGCCCGACATCGGGATTGTTGATCAGCAGCGCCTCGACCTTTTTGGCTGTCGTTGCGCTTGCCTCGATCGAGGCATTCTGGCGAAGCGTCAGGTCAACAAGCAGTTCGGGACGATCCGAAGCCGGGAAAAACTGTTGCGGCACGAACTGCACGGCAAACAGCGACAGCGCAAACGCTCCGATGGTCAAGCCAATGGTCAACCAGCGCGCAGCGATCGCACCGCGCAGCAGCGAACTGAAGCCATCGAGCAATTTCGACGGCTTTTCCTCGACTTTCGTGTCCGGGTCGGGGGCCTTTAAGATAAACTTGCCCATAATCGGCGCAAAGATGACTGCGACGAGCCACGACACGATCAGCGCAATGGCCACCACCGAGAACAGCGAAATCAGGAACTCGCTCGCGGCACCTTCGGCAAAGCCGATCGGCACGAAACTGGCGATGGTGACGAGCGTGCCGATCAGCATCGGTGCCGCAAGCGTCTTATAGGCAAAGGTCGCCGCTTCGTCCTTTGAGTCGCCGGCTGCCAATCTTCGGATCATCGCATCGACTGTCGTCATCGCATCATCGACCAACAGCGTCAGCGCAATGATCAGCGCCCCTAGCGAGACGCGCTGCAGATCGATATTCATGATGTTCATCACGGCAAAGGTGATGGCCAGCGTCAGCGGTATCGAGAGGGCGACAACCGCGCCCGGGCGCATACCCAGGCTGACAAAGCTCGCCAGCAGAATGATGGCGATCGCTTGCCAGAGCGAGACCATGAAATCATCGATGGCAACATCGACGATCGCCGACTGATCGGCGACAAGCGTGGTTTCGACGCCGACCGGCAGACCTTTTTGGATCGAGGCCATCTCGTTTCGAATGTTCTTGCCGAGCGCAAGGATGTCGCCCGAATTGCGCATCGACACTGCAAGCCCGATCGCCGGCTTGCCGTTGACGCGGAACATCGGCTGTGGCGGGTCGACAACGCCGCGGCGCACGGTCGCGATATCGCCGAGCCGGACGATGCGGTCGCCAGCGACAATATTGACAGCAGCAATGTCCGCTTCGGAATCAAAGGCGCCGGTAACCCGCAAATAGACGCGTTCGTTGCCAGCCTGGATAACCCCCGACGGTCGCAGCACGTTTTGCGCCTGAAGCGTGGCGATGATGTTGTCGAGGTTAAGGCGCAAACCGGCAATTTTCGCCGCCGAAAACTCGATGTAGATGCGCTCGTCTTGTGTGCCGAGCACCTGCACGGCAGCAACATCGGGAACACTGAGCAGCCGCGACCGTGCTGCTTCGGCATAGTCCCGCAGCTCGCGGAAGCTGAATCCGTCCGACTGGAAACCATAGATGATGCCGTACGTGCTGCCGAAGTCATCGTTGAAGAACGGCCCGATGACGCCGCTCGGCAATGTCTGGCGCATATCGCCGACTTCTTTGCGTACGGTGTACCAGACGTTGGCGACTTCGGAGAGCGGTGTTGATTCATCCAGATCGACAAAGATCGTTGTCTGTCCAGCGATCGTATAGCTCCGGATCTGGCCGAAGTTGTGTGATTCCTGTAGCGTCCGCTCAAGGCGCTCGGTGACCTGTTCAAGCGTTTCATCGACGGTTGCACCGGGCCAGGCAGCGGCGATGATCATCGTACGTACGGTGAACGACGGATCCTCGTCGCGGCCCAATCGCGTGAACGCGATCGCGCCGGCAATCACCGAAACGATCATCATGAAAATCACGAGCGACTTTTTCGAAAGCGCCCATTCGGACAGATTGGGGCCGATCATTGCGCTGGCACTAATCGGCTGACTTTCTGTCCGGGGCGCAGGACTTGCACGCCGGCTGTGACAACGACGTCGCCAGGCTTGAGTCCCTGTTCGACCCGCACCTGATCGGTATCGCTGGCACCCACGACAAGCTTGCGCAACGAGACCGTGCTCGATTTGGGGTCAACGATCCACACCGCAGCGCCACCGTCAGCGCGCACCAGTGCCGCCGTCGGAATCGATATCCCCGGCGGCGACGCGAGGTGCAGCGTACCCGTCACCGTGCTACCCAGCCGCATTGCCGGCGGAGCATCGGCGATGGCGATGCGCACACGGAAAGTCCCCGTCACCGGATCGGCACGAGGCGAGACTTCGCGGACGACACCGCGGGCGCGGATGCCCGGATTGCTCGTCAAAGCGACCCAGATGGTCGATGTTCGCGTGGCGCTGTCCTTGATCGGTGCCGGCACATCGAAGATCGCTTCGACAGCGCCCGCTTGGGCAATCTGGACGATCATCTGTCCGGCGGCGACAACTTCGCCAACTTCGGGGCCGCGCGCCGTTACCACGCCGGCAGCGTCGGCGCTAAGTCGGGTGAAATCGACGCGGCTTTGGGCGAGTTCAACCTGCGCGCGCACCGCCGTGACCTGGGCTTGCGCCGACTGCAGCAGCGCCTCGGCATGGTCGTAGGACGCACGCGATACGGCGTTGTCGCCGATCAGATTTTTCATCCGCGTGAAATTGTTACGCGCATCGGCAAGCTGGACCTGAGCCGCAACCAACTGTGCCTGCGCCGCCTGGAGGCCGCTTTGTTCATTCTGCGAATCGAGGCGCGCCAGCAGTTGCCCGGTTCTGACCTGGTCACCGACTTCGACTGTGCGCTGAACAAGTTGGCCCGGCAATCGGAACGACTGGTTGACTTCGGCGCGCGCCTGCACGCGTCCGGTAAGCGAAACGCTATTGGCAGCGACATCGCTGGCGATCGTGATAACGCGCACAGGCCGGATTTCAGCAACCATAGTTTCGGGCGAGCGGTCGCAGCCGCCTAGTAAGGCAAGCAATCCCATTGCCAGGACGCCGCTGAGTCGATGGCTGCGGATTGGCCTCGATCGAGTTTCGGACACGGTACGCTCCAGTCAATTCAGTGTGGTGTTCGGCGCCATCGCTGGCGCCGTTCGCATCATGCGGATGCCTGCATAGGCAAATGCGACAGTTATGATCGGGCTGACAATGCTGAAAATCGCGAACGGCGCATAGTGCCAAGTTGCAACCCCCAGCGTCGCCGCCATATAGGCGCCGCAGCTATTCCACGGGATCAGCGCCGATGTTGGCGTCGCGGTATCCCCGACCGCGCGTGATAGCGCGACCGGCGCCAGCCCGCGCTGTTCAAACGCACGCTTGAACATACGGCCGGGCAAGACGATGGCAATATACTGGTCGGCAGTAATGATATTGGTGGCGATAATCGAGCTGACCAGCGACATGACCAGTGCCCCGTCCGACTTGGCGCGCTTGATGATTGGCGTGATGAGCTTGTCGAGCACGCCGACCTTTTCGACAACGCCGCCAAACGCCAGCGCAGTGACGATCAGCCAGATCGTGTTGAGCATACTGTCCATGCCGCCGCGTGATGCCAGTTCGTCCATCGGTGCAAACCCGGAAGTCGAGGTGTAACCACTTGCCAGCGCGAGCCACACGCCTTTGAGCAACGCCAGTGCTGTCGGTATTTCGGCGGCGCCGCCGGCGAAGTTTACGACCCTGTCGGGGGCGACGATCACCGCGAGTATGCCACCGGCGATCGCACCGAGAAAGATCGACGTAAACGGCGGAAACCGTAGCAGCGCCAGGCCGATGACCACAACCAATGGCGCAAACATCCACGGCGTCACGCCGAACGAACCCTGGATCGCCAGCATTTTTTCAGACGAATCAAAATCGCCCGGCTGTCCCAGAAAATAGAAGACGACGAGCGAAATCGCGACCGCAATGACCGAGGTTATCAACGTTTCACGAATGTGCGTGTAGAGCGGCACCCCGGCAGCAGCGGCCGACAAATTCGCCGAATCTGACAGTGGCGAAGATTTGTCGCCGAAATAGGCACCGGAAATGATCGCACCCGCTGCAATCGCCGGGCTGAGCTCCATACTCGTCGCAATGCCCATGAAACCAACCCCGATGGTGCCGACGACCGTCCACGAACTGCCGATGCTGAACGCCACAACGGCGCTGATCGCGCACGCGGTGAAATAGAAGTAGTTCGGGCTGAGCAACTGGAGCCCATAATAGACCATTGCGACCAATGTCCCGCTGAGCGCCCAGGTGCCTATCAGCGCACCGACGGCAAACAAGATAAAAATCGCGCCGATGCCCGTGGCAACGCTTTCGGATGCTGCTTTGCCAAGCGCATCGATTGCGTGCCCGCGCCGCCAACCGACAAATACCGCGATCATTGTCGCAATAACGAGTGCGACCTGGTTGGGGCCGCCCGCACCGGCATCCCCGAACAGGAAATACGAAAGTGCGACCAGCATAATCAGCGCGGCCACCGGCAGCACCGCCTCGAGCAGCGAAAGTGGCTGCGGTTCGTCTGGTCTATTCATCCGCTGCCCCCCTTTGTCTTTCGCCTTCGGCTTGGCTTAACCCCCAAAGGGAGGCGGCGTCACGTCAGAAATCAACGGCGTCGCGGATTATGGGACAGGTCATGCAATGTCCGCCGCCGCGGCCACGGCCGAGCTCGGCGCCAACGATGGTGATGACTTCGATGCCCTGCTTGCGCAACAGCGTGTTGGTATAGGTGTTGCGGTCATAGGCAAACACCACGCCGGGCGATGCGCAGACGAGGTTGGCGCCACTATCCCATTGCGTGCGCTCGCGCATATACGCGTTGCCGCCAGTCTCGACGACGCGCAGCTTTTTGAAATTGAGCGCCTCGGCGACAACGTCGGTGAACTTTCCCTTGTCCTTGGTCAATTCGACACCGCCGGGCTTGCTGCTCGGCCGATACGAGTAAGTCCCGACATGATCCATGATATCGGGATAGAGCAGCACGCAATCACGATCGGCGAAGGTGAACACCGTATCAAGGTGCATCGCGGCCCGCAGCTTGGGCATTGCTGCTACAATAACGCGCTCGGCAGCGCCCTTGGCGAACAACGCCGCCGCGACCTGGCTGATGCCCTGCCGCGAAGTGCGCTCGCTCATGCCGATCAGCACATTGCCGTTACCGATCGGCATGACATCGCCACCTTCGACCGTCGCCATGCCGTGGTCCTGCGTCGGATCGCCATACCAGACGTTAACCTTGCCCGCGAAGTCGGGGTGGAATTTATAGATTGCTGTCGTAAGGACAGTTTCTTCGTGCCGTGCAGGCCAATACAGCGGGTTGAGCGTAACGCCGCCATAGATCCAGCACGTTGTATCGCGCGTGTAGAGCGTGTTGGGCAGCGGCGGCAGCAAATATTCGGTGGCGCCAGCGGCTTCGCGGACAATGCTGATGGTACCCATGCCGTTGACATCGGCAAATTCATCGAGTGACAGGCCGCCGATCAGCGTTTCAGCGAGATCGCGTGGCGACAGGCCGTCGAGATAGCTGCGGATTTCCTCAACCAGCCCAAGACCGACCTGGTCAGGAATGATCTGCTGGTCGAGGATCCACTTTTTGCCTTCGGGAAGCGCCACCGTCTCGGCCAGCAGATTGTGCATTTCGACAACCTCGATACCGCGGTCGCGCATCTTGGTCATGAAATCAAAATGATCGCGCTTGGCGTTTTCAACCCACATCACGTCATCAAACAACAGTTCGTCGCAGTTGCTCGGTGTCAGTCGCTGATGCGCGCGCCCGGGCGCACAGACCATGACCTTGCGCAACTGCCCAACTTCTGAATGTACACCAAAATTCATATCGATTTCCTCACACACAGCAGGATTTATGGGGGATTGAGAAATTGTTATATTTGGATAGCGCCGGTGGCGATGCCATAGACGCCGTACAGTGCGCCCGCGACCAGTAACCCGAAGATCACCCAGTCACGCGTGGCTTCGAAAACCGGCTTGCCCTGCTCGCGGCGCGCCATGAAATACAAGATGGTTCCCGGCGCAAAAATCACCGCCGACAGGATGATGAACTTGAACCCGCTGGCGTAGATCATGAACAGCGTGTAGGCGACCGCGAGCCCGCCGATGATCGTATCGCGTTGGCGCTCCTGCGGGCGAATCTGGTAAGTCTCGCCGCGTCGCGCAATCATGAAGCCATAGGCCGCGACGAACAGATACGGAATCAGCGTTGTCGCGCTGGTCAGGTTGAGCATCAGCGAAAAGGCATCCGACGACCAATAGGTCGAGATGACGATGATCTGGATGATAATGCTGGTTGCCCACATCGCGGTCACCGGCGTGCCGTTCTTGTTGAGCTTCGAAAACGCCGCGGGCATGTCCTTTGACTTGCCTGCTGCGAACATCACTTCGGCGCAAATCAGCGCCCATGCGAGATAGGCACCCAGCACCGAAACCAGCAATCCGACGCTGATGAAAATGGCGCCCCAAGGGCCAACCACCGATTCGAGCATCCCGGCCATCGACGGCTGCCGCAGCCCGGCAATTTCAGCGCGCTGCATCACGGCATATGGCAGCAGTGTGACCAGCACCATCAGGCTCGTCACGATGACGAAGCCGGTAATCGTGGCAATACCGACATCCTCGCGTTCCTTGGCATAGCGCGAATAGACGCTGGCGCCTTCGATGCCGATGAACACGAACACCGTGACCAGCATCGTCGAGCGCACCTGCTCGAACAGACCGCCAGTCAGGTCGCCACCGTAGAAATTCATGCTGAACATGTCGATCTTGAACGCCACGAACATCAGCACGATGAACAGCGCGATCGGAATGACTTTGGCGACCGTCACGATGCTGTTGATGAACGCCGCCTGTTTGACGCCGCCCAGAATCAGGAAATGGAACAGCCAGATGCCGACCGAAGCAAAGGCAATGGCGACGGGGTATTGCCATCTCCGAACATCGGAAAAAACGCGCCGAGCGTCGACTTGATCAGCACCCAATAGGAAACGTTGCCGATGCAACTGCCGATCCAGTAGCCAAACGCCGAAATGAACCCCGGATAGTCACCAAATCCCGCCTTGGCATAGGCAAAAACACCGGCATCGATGTCGGGCTTGCGCTCGGCGAGTGCCTGAAACACGCGTGCCAGCATGTACATGCCCGTGCCGGCAATGATCCAGGCGATGACCGCACCAAGCGGCCCGGTGGCATTGGCAAAAGTGCGCGGCAGCGAGAAAATACCCGCCCCGACCATGCCGCCGACAACCATGGCAGTCAGCTGCATCCGAGACATTTTTTGCTCTGCCATGCGCCACCCCTTAATACACTGAATTATTAGGACGTATAGTGCGCTACTGCCCCACCCATATATGCGTGTCAAGTTGCCGAAACCACCTATGGTCGGGCACGCCATTATTCGATACCCGAACAACGCTTCACAGCGCACAGTGTCATAAATATTACAATATTCCCATTTGCTTGGCCGGGCAAAATTGGAATGCGTTCTTGAACCAGAGTGTTGCGGGATTCGACTTCCAAACCGCGACTTTTTGACGCGGCCTGAAACGCACACGGTGTTTATGGAGCGGTCCGCGAACTCTGCAAATTGACGTTGCAGATTTCGCGTTGAAGAGCTTTTTTGTTTCGGGCATGGCTAGTAACGGGGCGACGCGCAAATTTTGCCGGGGTTTAGAAAATGCAAGACACTGCTTCCATCAGACACGGCGCGAAGGCTTTGCGAACGTCATCGATGATTGCCGCGATGCTCCTGACATGCACGTCAGTCGCGGCATTTGCAGAAACTTCACCACTCCAGTCACCCGAAGGACAAACCGACACGGTTGCCGAACATTTGCGGCGTGGTCTCGCCTATCTCGAACAAGGCAATTACGCCGCCGCCAAGTTCGAGTTCGAAACCGTGTTGCGCCTCGACGATCTGCCGCCCGATGTGCATCAGCAGGCGGATATCTACGCCGATGCCGCGCGCGCCTATCTCGGCGGGAGCCGCTGGTTGCCGAGTGGTTACGCGTTGATTGGCTTTGGCCATTATCATGAAAATGATACCGTTGCCGGCACCGGCGATACCAACGACAACTTCTTCAGCGCGCGTGCCGGCGGCCGGCTCAACTATGTCATGAACGATGCCAGTGCGCTCAACTTCAGCCTCGACTATCGCTACCGCGCCTATGACAATGCGAACCGCCGTGACGACTCCGACCTGCGCTGGAATGCCAATTTCAGCCATGGCTTTGGTGATACCAACCTCGCGGTCGGGATTCGTGGCCGTGCCAGCTACCGCGGCAATGGCCAGACCCGCAATGACTATGGTGTGTTCGGCACGTTGCGCTTTCTGGCCAACCCGGTCGATCAGTTCAACATTGGCGCCGAATTTCGGCGGCGCAACTATCCGCAAGGACCATTGCGGGCCAGGTCGCGCAACATCGCCGAATTGACCGCCGGTTGGACGCACGCGTTCGAGGGCGGCAGAACCAGCTTTAGCCTAAACGCCGGCGCGGGCCGCGAATTTGCCACCGACAATCGCCCCGATGGCGATTCAAACTTCGTCAACATCTCGCCAAGCCTCGATTTCACCCTGAGCGACCATTGGAGCGCCAATGTTTTCGCTTGGTGGCAGAAAGACCGCTACAATATCGAGCATACCAATTCAGAGGGCGCCGACAATGTCGTCGGGATCGCCACCCGCAATGATGACCTTTGGGAAGTCGGCGGCGGATTGACCTGGACTTTTGGAACCGGCTGGTCATTGAACCCCGAATTGCTCTACATTGCCGACAAGAGCAACATTCTGGCCGTCAACTACAGCTCCACCGAACTCCATTTCACCTTGCGCAAGGATTTTTGAGCTTTGCGCCGGCGGATTGGCGGCGCGGATGCTGGCAATGATACAGCGCCGCAATATGGGTGAAGACAGCGTGGGAAACACCGCGAAAGCGACAAAGGCTTGGGCAATGACACGAACGATACCATTGGCGCTTGTGCTTGTCGGCCTTGGTGGATGCACGCTTGGCCCGGATTACGCGCGCCCGGATATTGCAGCACCGGTCGCCTGGCGCCAGCCGGCGGCGCCCGCAACCAATGCCGCGGCGGTTGCCGACGCTGCCAATACACAATGGTGGCAGCAGTTCGGCGATCCGGTGCTCGACCAGCTCGTCGCCGAAGCGCTGGGCAACAACCTTGATATCCAGATCGCCGCCGCACGTGTCGATCAATTCATCGGCGCTTTGGGCGCCACACGTTCGCAACTGTTCCCGACGATTGGCTATGGCGGTCAGGCGACAACGGCACAGGCCAGCCGCATCGGCCAGCCGCCGCTGCCGCCAGGGGCGGATGCGACGTTCAATTTGTTTCAGGCCTCGTTCAGCGCGAGTTGGCAACTCGACCTGTTTGGCCGCGTCCGGCGGCAAACCGAAGCCGCCCGGGCACAGGTCTATGCCAGCGAGCAGGGCCAGCGCGGAGTCGTCCTGACGCTCGTCAGCAACCTCGCCACCAGCTATATCGCGCTGCGCGCGCTTGACCGCCAACTGGACATCGCGCGCACGACCGCGGCCAATTTCGAAAAGACCGCACACATCTTCGATTTGCGTTTCAAGCAGGGCGTCGTTTCCAAGACCGAAGTGATGCAGATCACCTCGCAGGTGCAACAGGCCAAGGCGGCTATTCCGGTGTTTGAGCAGGCGATCGCAGCACAGGAGAACCTGATTTCGATTCTGCTCGGCCGCAATCCCGGACCGATCCCGCGCGGGCTGACGATCGACCAATTGCTGGTGCCGCAGATCCCGGCTGATTTGCCTTCGACGCTGCTCGAACGCCGCCCCGATGTGCTGCAGGCCGAGCAGAATCTCGTCGCCGCGAACGCCAATGTTGGTGCCACCCGCGCGCTTTATTACCCCAATATCTCGCTGACTGGGTTGCTGGGCAGCATCAGCACCGATTTTGGCCGGATGTTCTCCGGTGATTCGCAGGCCTTGTCGCTTGGGGCGAGCATCACCGGGCCGATTTTTACGTTCGGCGCCATCAAGGGCCAGAATATGTCGGCTGATGCAGTGCGCCAGCAGGCGATCCTCGGCTATCGGCTGACCGTTCTCAACGCGTTCCGAGAAACCAACGACGCCATCACCGGATCGGCAACCAAAGCCGATGAAGTCGCCCAACAGCAACTTCGCGTCGATGCCTTGCACGAATTTGCCCGCCTCGCCGCGCTGCGCTTCGACAATGGCGTGACCAGTTATATCGACGTATTGATATCCGAGAACGAGCTGTTTCTCGCTGAGCTGACCGCTACGCGCATTCGCGCCGAACGTCAGGCGCAGGTCATCAACGTTTATCGCGCCATGGGCGGCGGCTGGGTCGATGTCGCTGCCGCCACAGCCAGAAATGGCACCGTCGCTGCCACCGCGACTGCCGGGCAATAGCCCCGCCGCTGGTGCAGGATTGAATTGTCGCGGGCTTTCCACCGTCGCCCGAATAAAGCGAGGGGCTCCGTCAGTTGGATGGCAACCCGACGGTAGCCGACTTTGTCGCGCACCAACGCAGCAGCGCGATACGCGCTACCGCGATCGTTTCAAAACGACGAATCAATGGACATCATCGGCGATATCCGGCATTTTCGCCGCATTGGTGCATACGGTCCTGCGCCGGCTTGATTTTGCGAGGGGAGAATCAACATGACAGCAGCAATGGGCGGCGACGCCGGTGGCCGCAGCGGCGGGCGCGGCCCGGCAGATGCGGACAAACCGGCGCCCGAGGAAACCGGCGGCGGGGATGCCGGCGGGCGCAGCGGTGGCCGTGGTGGCGGTGACACCGGCGGACGCAGCGGCGGTCGTGGTGGCGGTGATGCCGGCGGCCGCAGCGGTGGTCGTGGTGGCGGTGACGCTGGCGGACGCAGCGGCGGCCGATAGCGACTGCGATTGCCCCGATCGGTCGGCAGGTCTGCAATAACGCCAGCTCCGGAAACCGTGTCGCGATGTTTTTTAAATTCGTCAATTCCAACGCGGCATTGCAAACGCAGCGCCGGTCATGCACGCGAAACCCTTTCCGAATTTCCATTCTGATGCTGGTCCAAACCCATGGCTGAAGCCAACCCCATAGCCTCCGCGGCGCCGCTCCGTCTGACGGTTGTCAACGGCGATCTATCGTTCGCACACTATCCTGTCATCGTCGGGCATTTTGCCGGCGACTCGCTTTCCGGCCCCGAAGCACGGCTCGATGTCGCGCTCGATGGCGCGCTGTCGCGGCGCTATTCATTGGGCATCTACCCCGCCGCAATCGGCAGCGTTACCTATGCCGCCCAACCCGTTGACCGGCGCCCCGGTGGCGTCGTCGTCGGCCTCGGCAATGTCGCCGATTTCAGCGCCGGTGCGATCCGCGCCGCGCTCATCGCCGGGCTGATCGAACTGTCGCTCGGCGAAGGCCAGATCGCGCGTGTCCGCGACACCATCGGTCGGCTCAACGGTGCAACCGACCCCGTTCCGCGCAACGGGGCCGCGATGGTGATGATCGGCACGCGAACCGGCGTCGTCTCGCTGACCGACACGCTCGCCGCCACGCTGGGTGCCATTGTCGAGGCGCAGCGCCGCCTCGGCGAGCAGGGCCTGCGCAAATTCACCAAAATCCAGATCTTCGCCTATATGGAAGACACCGCGCATACCATCTGGCACACGCTCGACCGGCTGATTTCATCGCCACAATTCCGCAACGAATTCGCGCTCGATGACGAAGTTACCTATCGCGACGGTGCCGCGCGCCGGATTGCGCGTGACCGCAATCTCGATGATTGGCGCGCGCTGCAAATTCAGGAAGCCCCGCTCGCCGACGGCAGCAAGGGCCTGCGCTTTGCCTCGATCGGCGGCAGCGCACGCGCCGAAGGCATGCTGGTGTCGAGCAATCGCGGCTTTGTCGATCGCTTCGCCGCAACGATCTACAATGTCGATACCACACCCCAAGCCTGGCAGGCCGCGGCGCGGGCGCTGTATCAACTGATCTGGCCGCCGCAGCTCAAGGCGGCGCGCTTTGACAATCGCAACCTGCGGCTGATCCTCGACACCGCCGCCGCCTCGCTGCCGTTCGAACTGATGGACGATCGCCAGGACAATGAACAGGATCTCGACGGCAACAAGCCGCCGGCGGTGCGCTACGGCATCCTGCGCCAGCTTGTGCAGCAGGATTATGCCCGCCAGCAGCCGACGGCGTCCTTCGAACGCACCGCGCTGGTCATCGGCGATCCGTATGACGGCGATTGGCATTTCGGCTTCAACCGGCTGCCCGGGGCGCAGGCCGAAGCCAACCATGTCGCCGATGTGCTGGAAAAGGCCGGCTATGCGGTGACACGGTTGATCGGCGCCAACAATCCGCCCGAAACCGTCATCGAACACGTTTTGCGTGGCGGCTGGACGGTGCTGCACATTTCAGCGCACGGCATCTTCGATTTCACCTTCAAGCAGGAAATCGACCTCGAGGACGCCGGCAAAATCGCGCCGGGAACCTCGCCGCGCTTCACCGGCGTCCTGCTGGGTGATCATATCGTCCTCAGCCCGGCGATCCTGCAATCGATGCCGGTGCCGCCCACTTTCGCTTTCATCAATTGCTGCGAACTCGCGGCAATCTCGCCGCGTCAGGAAGAACAGTTTCACAACAACGGCCGCCCCGAATTCGCCGCGAGCTTCGCCGCGCAACTGATCGCGATGGGCACCCGCGCCGTCATCGCCGCCGGCTGGACGGTCGATGATCACGCCGGCATGATGTTCGGTGACGAAATCTACAAAGGCCTGCTCGGCAACGACGCCGGATTTGGCGAAGTCGTGCTGGGCGCCCGCGTCGCGGTCTATGCAGCGAACCCCGACAACAGCACCTGGGGTGCCTATCAGTGCTACGGCGAGCCCGACTGGCGGCTCAATCCGCACACCGGCGATGACCAGACGACGGCGATTGCCGTCCCCGGCAGCGACCGTATGGCATTCGCCTCGCCCGCCGAAGCCATCGCCATCACCGATACGATCCGCGAACAGATCGAAGTCGGTTCGGGCCGCAGCAGCAACCGCGACGTCTGGCTCAATTCGCTGCAAACGCTGCAAGCGCGCTTTGAAAAGCGCGGCTGGCTGGCGCGGCCGCTCGTCGCCGAAGCGCTGGGCCGGGCGTTCGCCGCACTCAACGAAACCGCCACCGCCATCACGCTGTTCGAATTGGCGCTGCAAACCGACGCGCTGCCGTCGATCCAGATGATCGAACTGCTCGCCACACTGCGTCTGCGCGCCGCCGTCGCGCCGCTGCCCGACGGCAGCTTCGCACCCGACGCGTTCGACCGCATCGCCGCGGTGCGCACCGATATCGAAATGCTGTGCAAGATCGCCGGCGCGACCGTCGAGCGGCTGACGCTGATCGGCAGCACGCACAAGCGTGCGGCGCTGCTCCGGACCGGCGATGCCGTCGATGCGACGCTTGCCACCATGCGCGACTGCTACCGCCGCGCCTGGGATCTCGCCACGGCCAACAACGATCTCAATGCCTATTATCCCGGGCAACTCGTCGTCGAAGCCGGCCTGCTGATCGAACTGCGCGCCGGACAGCCCGCCAGCGCCGCAACGCACGCCGATCTCGAACGGCTCGGCGCCGATCTCGCTGCCGGCGAGGAGCAACTCGACGATTATTGGCACGCCGCCAGCCGCGCCGGCTATCTGCTGTTCCAACAGCTCGCCACCGGCGAACTGTCCCCCCAAGCGCATGATGCCATCGTCCACTGCTACGACAAGGTCATGTTGCGCTGTGGCAGCAACTTCGAATTCGAAACGACGCTGTCCGATATGCGCTACATGCGCGCCCAGCTTGGCGATGGCAAAGGCGCCGCCGCTGCGGCCTGGATCGCGTCGATCGAAGAGGCGATTGCGCGGCTCGAAGCCTAGCGCAAGCGCGGCGCACGCTTACCCGCCTAAACCCCCGCCGCGCAGCGCCGTAGACTCCACCAGCGACGCGGCACGGAGTTTTCGGCATGAACAGTCTCGCCAGCGCCTGGCGCATCGGCCGGCGGTGCGCGCGCGACCGTGGCGGCGCGGCGGCGGTCGAGTTTGCCTTGTTGATGCCGGTATTGATGGTGCTGCTGCTCGGGTTGGCGGATGTGGCGACGCTCGCCAGCCGGACGCTACAGGTCGAGGCGGCGGCGCGCACGGGGGCAAATTACGCGCGCCACAACGGCTGGCAGGCGACGGCGATTACACGCGCCGCGAGCGACGGTTTGGAAACACTCACCGGCGTGCGCGCGGTGCCGCGCTTGCTGGCGGGGTGCCTGCAGCGCGATGCATCGGTCGCAGCGGGGCAAAAACGCTGCGCTGGCGGCGGCGCACCGGGGATCTATGTCGAGGTGACGGTGACGGCAGCGTCCGCACCGATGCTGCTGCGCTCGCGCGCCTTGTTGCCCGACAGCGTTTCGGGGCAAGCCTTGGTGCGCATTGAATAGCGCGATTGTCACACGCCTGGCGCGCTGCCGGCGCGGTGCGACCGCGCTCGAATTCGCGCTGATTGCACCGCTGCTGTTCATGCTCGTGCTCGGTACGCTCGATGTCGGGCGCTGGCTGTGGGCGCGCGCGGCGTTGCAGAACGCTGTGGCGCGCGCGGCACGCTGCGTCGCGACTTCGCCCGAAATCTGCAAAAACACCCACGAAATCACCACTTTTGCGGGCGATTCAGCGACTGGAGCCGCCATTCAGGGGGCAAGATTCAGCGTCAATCGCCGCTTTTGCGGCGTGCAGGTGGACGCGCGGCTGCGCTATCACGCGCTGCTGCCCTTCGTGCGCTGGACGGCGCCGGTGCTGCGTGCAGCGGCTTGCGTGCCTTGACCGCGCTGCGGCGACTGGCGCGCGACCGCCGCGGCAGCACCGCGGTCTTCACCGCGTTGATGATGACGACGATGATGGGCTTTGTCGGCCTTGGGGTGGACGCCGCGCTGTGGTTGCAGTTGCGCGAGGCAACGCAAGCCGCCGCCGACAATGCCGCAACCGCCGCCGCGATGAGCGACGGCGATGCGCCGGCCGAAGCGCTGGCGATGGCCGCAGCGCACGGGTTGATCGACGGGCAAAACGGCGTGCGGATCACCAGCGGCTGGCGCAAGACGCCCGACGGCGCGGTGTTCGACGTGACCATCGCGCGCCCGACTCCGCTGCTATTTGCGCGCGCCTTCATCGGCGCGACATCGGGGTTGCAGGTGCAGGCAACCGCCGCACCCGATCCGCACTGTGCAGGCAAACCGGGATGCATCGCGCGACTGGTCGGTTGACCGCAAACTAGTTTGAATTGGAACTATGTTTTTTCGATATCTATTTGATATTCAACAGTTTCTATTATCAAATCGACTCTTTCCGCTAAAGATCGCTTACCGGTAAAGACTGGCCAGATTGCCGCCGCCATCACTGCCCCATCACTTGAATGATTGCGGGGCCAATCAGCACGACAAACAGCGGCGGCAGCACGAAGACGATCATCGGAACCGTCAATATCGCCGGCAGCCGCGCCGCCTTGGCTTCGGCTGCCATCATCCGAGCATTGCGGAACTCGCCCGCCAATATGCGCAACGCCTGCGCCAGCGGCGTGCCATAGCGCTCGGTCTGCGCCAAAATGTTGACCATGCCGCGCACCGACGCCAGCGGCACCCGCGCCACCCAATTCGTGAATGCATCACCGCGTCGCGGCAGAAACCCCAATTCGATCGCCGTCAATGCCAGCTCATCGGCCAGTTCGGGCGCAGCCGGTGCCATCTCGCGCGCCACCCGCCGCATCGACGCATCAAGGCTCAACCCAGCCTCGGCACAAATGACGAAGAGATCGAGCGCATCGGGCAGCGCGACCTCAAGCTTGTGCCGCCGCTTGTTCGCAGCGTTGCGCACAAACAAGCTCGGCACACGACTAGCGACCAGCGTCACAAGCGCCGCAACACCAAAAGCCACAACAATCGGTTCGCCGTGCTGACGCAACAACCCCCAGCTTGCTAATGCCGCAACCAACGGCAAAGCCAGCCGCGCCACTTGCAGAAACACCAGCGCATCCGCACCACGCCAACCGGCCTGCGCCAAAGCCCGCGCCGCGCCGCGCGCCTCATCCCCGCGCAACAGATCGAGCCGCACACACCATTGCGTCAACCGCGCCGCCGCCAACTGCCAGACCGATGGCGCTGCGGCCACCTCGGCGTCCGGTGCCATCCGCCGCGCCAACAGTACCGCACGCGCGGCAAGCGCATCGCCAGGTAGCACCGCGTGCCCCAATGCAAGGACTGCGACAAAACTCGCCAGCGCGACAAGGCTCAATACCAGCATCATATCTCGAACCGCACCATCTGGCGCATCACCAATGCGCCGACCGCCATGCTAGCCGCCGCCGCGCCCACCAGAACGTGACCGATACGCGTGGTGAAAAGTGGATCAATATAGCCCGGCGAGGCGAACAGCATCAGCGCGCCCATCACCAGCGGCAGCGCACCAATAATGACTGCGCTCGCTACCGCTTCGGACGACATCGCCTTGACCTTGAGCCGCATCGCTTCGCGACCGCGCAGTATCTCGTCAAGATTGCCGAGCGTCTCGGCAAGATTGCCGCCGGTCTCGCGTTGGACCGAAAGGGTGATGACGAAGAAATCGAGCGCCACAAGCCGCATCCGGCGCACCACTGCCCAAAGCGCGGCTTCGAGCGACTGGCCAAGCCGCAATTCGTCTCCAACACCAGCAAATTCCTCCCCGACAGGGCCTTCGACCTCACGCCCGACTTCGACAATTGTTTCGGCAATCGGCAATCCGGCCTTGAGGCCGCGCACGATCAACCCGATCGCATCGGGCATGCCAGCCGCAAAACTGGCCCGCCGCCGCTGCACAAGCATCTCTACGCCCAACCACGGCAGCCCGATGCCGGCGACCAAGGCCGCAATGAGCGCAACGGCTGCGCCTAGCCCGACCAGCACGGCACCTGCCGCGACAAATACTGCCATGATTGACACATAGCCAAACAGCCGCCGTGTTGCGATTCGATATCCGGTTGCATCGAGCCGCGCGCGCAACTGCGGAAATTTGGCGTCAAATCGCGCCACCCAGCCGCTTTCTGCATCTTGCATGATCGGTGCCGCGCTCGAGCGGCGTCCTACCGGTGCAGACGTCGCGCGCATCAAATTGCGCTCGCACAAACTGCGGTGCGCACACCGCATCAGCCGCAGATCGCGTATCAACGGCAGTGCCGCCGCCGCAATCAGTATGCACAAAATCGTGGCGCCAGCGACGAGCAATAGCGGCAGCCAGGCTAGTAGATTCACGTTCATACCATCGCCGCTTCAAGCTCGCGGGCCAGTCCGTAGTAAGCCGCGCGCGGTGAGAAATGTGGTCGCAGACCCGAACACGCAAAGTTGCCATTCACAGCGACGCCATTCGCCTGCGTCGTACCCGCATCGAGCACATAGGCAAACAACTCCTTAAGCACGATCGTCTCGCCCTCGATTCCGGTGACCTCGGTAATGCTGGTGATGCGCCGCACGCCGTCGCGCATCCGGGCAATCTGCACAATCATTTGCACCGCTGCAGCAATTTGCGTGCGTACCGCCGCGACTGGCAGGTTGAACCCCGCCATCGCCACCATATTTTCGAGCCGTGTCAGCGCGTCGTGCGGGCGATTGGCATGGATCGTGCCGAGCGAGCCGTCGTGACCGGTATTCATCGCCTGCAGCATATCGATCGCTTCGCCGCCGCGGATTTCGCCCAGAATGATTCGATCAGGGCGCATGCGCAACGCGTTCTTAAGCAGGTCACGCACCCCGATCTCGCCCTTGCCCTCGAGGCTCGCCGGTCGCGTTTCGAGCCGAACAACGTGCGGCTGTTGAAGCTGCAATTCGGCAGCGTCCTCGATCGTGACGATGCGCTCGTCATGCGCAATGAGTTGCGACATGGCATTGAGCAACGTCGTCTTGCCCGAGCCGGTGCCGCCCGAAATGACGATGTTGAGCCGGCAACGTGCGGCAATCTTGAGTAGCGCCGCCATCGCTGCCGACAAATTACCCTGGACCGCCATACGGTCGAGATCGATCGAAATTTGCGAGAATTTGCGGATCGAGATCGATGGGCCATCGAGCGCCAGCGGAGGGATGATGATGTTGACACGGCTACCGTCAGCTAGTCGCGCGTCGACAAGTGGTGATGCTTCGTCAATGCGACGACCGATCTGCGTAACGATGCGCGTCACCACCGCCATCACATGGGCATTGTCGCGAAACACCACATCAGTCTTTTCGAGCCGTCCGCGCCGTTCGACATAGACTTGCTTCGCGCCATTGACCATGATGTCATTGACGCTTTCATCGGCGAGTAACGGCTCGAGTGGTCCGAGCCCGAGCATGTCATCGAGCAGCAGCGTCACGACCTCGCGCTGTTCGCGCTGGCTTAGCTGCATTGACATCTCGGCAAGCGCAGCGGCGACAACGCCGGTCAGTCGCCGTGCCAGTTCGCCGCGCCCAAGCTTCGACGCCGCAGCACTGTCAATTTGCTCCATAACGCGCGGATAGATCAACGGCACTGCGCGCGCGGATTCGCCGGTTCCCAGTTTTGTCACCGCAACCCCAGGCCCGCCGCCGGGCAAGTCGCCACGCGCCAGCAGCGGCGCGCCGCGCAACCCGGCTTCATCCCGCGCGGCAATCAGCCCGTGAAGAAAAAATGTCACTAGGTCGCGCCGCGCCTTGGCATCGAGCCACAATGCCCGGTCGCTCAATGCTGTATCGATCAATACGGCGATTTCGGCCGCAAGTTCGCCGCGCGGGCGGGCACCATCGCGTGCTGGATCGAAGCGCTGCGCAACCATCGGTTGCAGCAATGCCATCACGTCGGGCGGCAACGCGACTTTCAGCGAGCGTGCTGGGCCAAGCGCGAAATCTGATGCCGCAATTGCGCGCCGCCCGAATCCAGTCATCGCAGATGTTCCACTAGCCTTTGCAGCCAATGCTGCGGCGGGGCATCTACGGCGCTGAAGCCGCCGAGCAAGGCAGCAAGCTGCCGCCACTCCGCCGTGTTGCGCGCACCTGCGGCGAGCGGTTGCGACTTTAGTGCCGCCGCCCGTGCCGCAGCAGCATCCTCAGCAATCTCGACGTCGAACGCTTTACCCATAGCCGCTTCAAAGCTGCCACGCGGCAAATATCCGGGTGAATCACGACCGCCGCGATTGGCGACAACCCATGGCCGCGCACCGGCCCGCAACCCCGTAATCAATCGCGATAGTCGCTGCGTATCGCGCAGTCCAGCAAGGCTGTGATCGGTGACGATGGCTACACAATCAGCGGTGCGCAGCAGGCTTCGTGCGACATCGTCTAGGTGGCGTGGAAGCTCGACAACGATCGTATCGGCGCTCGACGACAGTGCCGCAAGTAGCGCCGCAACGCCTGCCGTTGTTGCTGCGACTTCGGCTTCAAGCGGCGCTTCGCCGGCCAGCAGCTTCAGCGCGCTTGAGCCGGGCATCTTGGAATCAACGCGAGTTAGCGCAGCATCGATCAGTAATTCATCGATACGCTCGGGAGTGGCGAGCAAGTCACACAAACCTGGTCCGGGCACAACGTCGAGCCCCAGCGCCAGCGCACCGAAATGCAGATCGAGATCGAGCAAGACGACGCGCTGGTGCAACTGTTGCGCGAGCATCCAGCCTACCGACAGTGCTAGAGCTGTCGTCCCTACGCCACCACGAGCGCCAATCATCGCCACGATCCGTGCGCCGCGGCCACGATGTGCCGAGAGTGTGCTGTCAATCGCTTTCGTCAATTCGGCTGTGTCGAACGGCTTGATCAGATAGTCCGCGATCCCCGCATCGATCAGGCAGCGATAGAGCATGATGTCGTTGGTGCTGCCAAGTGCGATGACGCGCGTTTCGGTTGCACAAACATTGGCAAGCGCGTCCAAGCTCGCCGCGACGTCGGTGTTGGCGTCGATATCGACGAGCAGCAAATCGGGCGATGCAGTTTCAGCGATCAACCGTATCGCCGCCTCGATTCCGCCTTCGATGATTACGGCCGGAGCGCCGCCACGCGCGCGAAGGGCCTCAGCAACCAGCAGGTGCGTCGGCACATCGCAGAGCGCTGCGACATAGCGCAATGCAGCGGTCGCGCCCGGCGCAATGGCAGTCATCGAAGTCATTGAGGTGCCGCCGCGCCCGAACTGTCATCGGCACCTTCATCGGGCAATGGGAGCGCTTTACCGCTGCGGTAGCGTTCTATCGGTAGTTGCAGTGCCGCCGCACTCGCCGGCGGCGCCGGCTGCGGGATCACGAGGTCGGCAGGGTTGGCGACCATTGCGGCGAGATTGGCGGCATTGGCGCAGCCCATGATGACGGGATGCGCCGGACAAGGTAGCTGCTGCGCTGAAACCGGTACCGCGACAAGCACGGCGAGCAACAACGATTTCATTGGCTGACCTCCCCGGGTGCGGCAAGCGGCATTGAAACCGGGCGCACAAGATACGGCGTAACGATGATGACGAGTTCGGTTTCGTTCCGCTCATAGCGGCTCGAGCGAAACAACGCGCCAAGCACCGGCAGGTCGCCGAGGCCGGGGAATTTGCGGATGCCGTTCTTGCTATTGTTCTGCAGCAGCCCGGCGATTGCGAAGCTTTGCCCGCTCGCCAGATCAACGGTAGTTTCAGCACGTCGCGTCGTAAGCGCCGGCACGGTTATGCCGTTGAGCTGAATCGCGCCGCTCGTCGAAAGCTGACTCACCTCGGGCCTGACCTGCAGGTTGATACGGTTGCCATCTACGATCGTCGCAACAAACGCCAGGCTCACACCAAAGCGCTTATATTCGATCGTCGTTACGTCCTGCGCCTGCGGCACCGGAATCGGATACTCGCCACCCGCCAAAAAGCTTGCGGGCATCCCAGACAATGCGGTCAGATTGGGCTCGGCGAGCAACGTCACAAGCCCGCGTTGATCGAGTGCATCAATCAACATGTTGAGATCAACGTTGCCATCTTTGTATGCCCCGAACAGGCTATCAGTGGAACCACTGCGCAAAGGCAGGGCAGGCGGACTGACACTGCCGCCGACAAACGGCTTGCCGGTCGCCAGCCCGACGGCAAAATTGCCGATCGACCCGATGGCGTTCCAATTGAAGCCGAGTTCCTTGACGGTATCGCGCGACACCTCGACGATGCGGACGCGCAGATTGATTTGTGTTGGTGAGTCGATCGCCAGCCGGTTGATAATGTTTTTGGGGTCATGATCGGCAACAAACCGCGCCGCGATGCGCACCGCTTCATCAGCATCGGCGGCCGAATGGACGGTGCCGCTGAGCACCAGCGCATCATTGGCGGTACTCGCGGTAATCACACGCCCCGGCAACAGACGCCGCAACGTAGATTGCAGCAGTGCGGCGTCGAAGCCTACCGCGACGCCAAGATTCATAATGATCGCATTGGAGCCATCGACTGCATAAAGCGTCGTCGAACCGGCCTTTTTGCCGGTCAGATAGATCAACATTGGGCCACGTACCTGAACATCGGCAATCGTGGCATCGGCAACAAACAGACTCGCGGCGGGCCGGTCGAGACGGATCAACCGTCCGCTGCCGACCGCGACCTCAACTTCGCTGCTGGCGGGTGCGACAAGAGTTTGCGCCACAGCGACAGGGTGCGCCAGTCCCAGCGACACAACCACGGCCCAATTTGAGCGACGGTGCCAGCCCATCACTTCGTCGTCTCAACAGATGCCGTGCCGGTGCCGCGAACAATCGTTGGGCTGGTTCGTGATGGCACGAAGGTGGCAACGGTTGCTATGGGCGCAACCGCCATTTGCTGCGACGCGGGAGCGACGGTGGCGCGCGGCAGGATGTGCGTCGCATCGACATCCCAGGTCGCACCGCCCGAGGCGGG
>Ga0209023_10000921_pt1 | contig 41582 bp, 47 predicted proteins | sample LakOneMetagenome_FD_187468 | JGI IMG/M metagenome (GOLD analysis project Ga0209023, IMG submission 187468) | Freshwater and sediment microbial communities from Lake Erie, Canada (SPAdes) (version 2) | ecosystem: Environmental > Aquatic > Freshwater > Lentic | place: Lake Erie, Canada...
GTTGTTGTTGAAGGCCTTCTCGAGCTTGCCCCAGCTTTCCTCGCGGCGCGCCTTGTCGCGCGACAGCACGGCTTCGCCGAGCGCATTCTCGATCCGGTCGAGGAACACCTCGACTTCGTCGCCGACCTTGAGATCGCTTTCGCGGCCGGGTCCTGCGAACTCGCGCAGCGCCACGCGGCCTTCGGTCTTCAGGCCGACGTCGATGACGGCCATGTCCTTTTCAATTGCAACTACCTTGCCCTTGATGACGGAGCTTTCCTGCAGATTGCCGCCGGCGAAGGACTCGTCCAGCATCGCAGCGAAATCGTCACGGGTAGGATTATAAGAAGCAGCAGTCGAAGCCATTTGTTCTCCAGATGCGGGTGTCGCCGGCCATTCGGGTTAAGGGCGTATCGCGCGTGAAGTGTCGGGGTTCCGCAAACCCAAACGACCGCTGTTTGCGGGAGTGCGCAAAAGCGGGCCGGCAGCATGCCTGCACATTCGATACGTTGATTTATCCGGAGCCTGAACGAAGGTATCGACCTTCAGGAACCTGGAGCGGGACATTCCTCCAATGACGGCAGGGGCTAAAACCTCCCGCCGGCCCGCTCGGACAGCCCTGATCTCATCGATGGCGGCCCGGATGGCGCTGGATATAGCCCCGAGGGCCATTTTCGGCAAGCCGGAAATGGCCGATTCACGGCCCCTTAAGGCTGACGGAAACTGAACGATCTCGGCATTAACTGCTGGTTTCAACGGCTTGTTGACCGCGTCAGGCGAAAGCCCCGCCCCCGGGCTTTTGCGGAACCCGGCCTTAAGAACCACCCCCACACAATGGCACCGTTATAAAAACAGGGGGAGTTACCACCATGAAGAGCCTTATCGTACTGACGGCCGTCGCCGTCCTGACCATCGGAAATGCCATTGCCGCCATTCCCGGCGCCGCCGGCTCGGTGCGCACCATGGCCGCCGACCAGCCGATCGTGACCATGGCCGACCAGGAACTGCCGTTCGATCGTTACTGGTCCAAGAACTAAGCCTGCCGCGGGCGCTTAGCGCCTCGCGAGTACGGCCTCGACGATCGCGATGGCGGCGGCAACGCCGCCTTCGATGTCGAGCTTTGAATTATCCAGCGTATGCGCGTCGGCGGCCGCCTTCAGGGGGGCCGCCGCGCGATTCCGGTCCCGCTCATCGCGCTTGATGATATCGGCCAGGATCAACGCCTCGTCAGCCGGCTCACCGCGTCCGCGCGCTTCGAGCGTACGGCGATGCGCGCGCACCTGCGGATCGGCGACCACGAAAATCTTCACCTCGGCATCCGGACAGATCACCGTTCCGATATCGCGCCCGTCGAGCACCGCACCCGGCGGCTCGACCGCGAACGCGCGCTGAAAATTCACCAGCGCCTCGCGCACGCTGGGAATCGCCGACACGACCGACGCGGCATCGCCGATGCGTTGCGATTTCAGTTCAGGATCGCCGAATTTTTCCGGATTGAGCGACTTCGCGGCGGCAACAGCGTGCGCTTCGTCGGTGAGCTCAAACCCCTTGTCCAGCAGCGCTTTGGCGACCGCACGATAAATCACGCCGGTGTCGAGATGGCGAAAACCGTAGTGCTGAGCGAGCCGCCTGGCGAGCGTGCCCTTGCCGGAAGCCGCCGGTCCGTCGATGGCGATGATCATGAAAACTCCGCCCCCAGCGATCGCATCATCGGGATGAAATCGGGGAACGAGGTGGCGATGAAGGCAGTGTCGTCGACCTTGACCGGCTTGTCGGCGGCGAGCCCCATCACCAGTGCCGACATCGCGATGCGATGATCCATGTGGGTTTTGACGATGCCGCCGCCGGGCACGTGACCGCGGCCCTCGACGATCAGGTCGTCGCCGGACACCTCGACCTTGACGCCGTTGACGCGCAGCATGTCGGCGGTTGCTTCCAGCCGGTCGGATTCCTTGACGCGCAATTCCTGCAGGCCACGCATGATGGTGGTGCCTTCGGCAAAGGCGGCCGCGACCGCCAGCACCAGATATTCGTCGATCATCGACGGCGCGCGCTCCGGCGGCACTTCGACGCCGCGCAGCTTCGAGGCCCGCACGCGCAATTGCGCCATCGGCTCGCCGGCGTCGCCGCGGACGTCGCTTTCCTCGATCGAGGCACCCATCTCGCGCAGCGTCGTGAACAGCCCGGTGCGCAACGGATTGGTCATGACATCGGTGAAGACGATGTCGGAGCCTTCGACGATCAGCGCCGCCACGATCGGAAACGAGGCCGACGACGGGTCCGCCGGCACCACGACCTCGGCGCCGCGCAGTTCGGGCTGCCCGGTCAGCGCGATCTTGCGGCCGTGGCTGCCTTCTTTGGTCGAGGAAATTTCCGCGCCGAAATGTTTCAGCATCAGCTCGGTGTGGTCGCGGCTGGCTTCCTGCTCGATCACGGTGGTGACGCCGGGGGCGGCGAGCCCCGCCAGCAGCACCGCCGACTTGATCTGGGCAGACGCCACCGGGGTCCGGTACAGGATCGGCAGCGGATCGCGGGCGCCGTGCAGGGTCAGCGGCAGGCGGCCGCCCTCTTTGGATACGCCGGTCTTGGCCCCCATCAGTTCGAGCGGATCGAGGATTCGCCGCATCGGACGGCTGCGAAGCGAGGCATCGCCGTCAAAGACCGCCGTAATGGGACAGCCGGCCACCGCCCCCATCACCAGCCGGCAGCCGGTGCCGGAATTGCCGAAATCGAGCGGTTTGGCCGGCTGGGCGAAGCCCGCGACGCCTGTACCCCGCACCGACCAGGCAAATGGCCCTGATCGCTCGACCTTGGCGCCCAGCGCCTGCATCGATTTGGCGGTGTTGAGGACGTCTTCACCCTCGAGAAGTCCCGAAATCCGGGTTTCACCGACCGAAAGCGCCCCCAGAATGAGCGCCCGGTGGGAAATCGACTTGTCGCCGGGGACCCGGACTTTGCCGGTCAGGGGGCCGCCGGCGCGGGATTCCAGCGGGGTTGGGGCGGTTGAATGGGTCAAGATTGGGGTCCTCTGCGCCGGGGGCAGTATCACATGGGCCACACGGCGTCACGCGGCCGTCAAATGCGTCAAAGTGCTATTGACACCGGCCCCTCAACTAGCCAAGTGAAGCACCGTTTTTCAGAATTTCCCAGGATCCCGCACGTGGCCAAATCCGACCTCGGAACCAAGCGTATTTGCCCGACGACGGGTAAGAAGTTCTATGACCTCAACAAGACCCCGGTGATTTCGCCCTATACCGGCGAGGTTGTGCCGATTGCACCGATTGCGCCGCCGCGGGCCGCCCGTGGCGATGCCGCGCGCGCCGCGGCCGCCGCCAACGCTGCCGCCGACACGCCGGAGCCCGCAGAGGCCGAGGAATTGGTCTCGCTGGAAGAAGCCGACGCCGAGGAGAACACCGGCAAGGTCAAGGCCGTGGTTCCCGAATCGGAAGACGATATCGAGGTCGACGAGACCATCGAAGACGATGACGACGACGATTCGACCTTCATTGCCGATGAGGAAGAGGGTGACGAAGACGTCACCGACATCATTGGTGACGTCGGCAACGACGAAGAGACTTGAGATCGTCCCTGAACTGTGGTTCAGGGACGTGCCCGCACGCCGAACTGATTTGAGGCGTTGCGATTCTACGGGGCCATAGCTCAGCTGGGAGAGCGCTTGCATGGCATGCAAGAGGTCGGCGGTTCGATCCCGCCTGGCTCCACCAGCCTTCGCAGGCTGCGCCTGCTTCGGCTGGGCAAGCCTTATCGTAGCGAAGGCTGCCTCGTCGTAGCCCGAAGGGCGAAGACGGGCCTCGGCAAGCCCCGAGACGCGGTACTCCCAATCCTCTAAACGGCTATTCTCGGCCTTCCGCATGCAACGGGGGCCAACCATGAAATACGTCTACATTCTCGAAAGTCTTGATTCCGAGCACTTCTACGTGGGGATCACCGACGACCTGCGTGCTCGGCTGGCCAAGCACAACGCTGGCGAGGTGCCGCACACGTCGAAATACGGACCGTGGCGCATGAGAACCTACGTTGCATTCGCCGACGCGTCGCTGGCCGTGGCTTTCGAAAAGTACCTGAAGTCCGGATCAGGTCGCGCCTTTGCGAAGAAGCATTTCTAGCCCCCGCTACTCGCCCAACGCCGCATTCAACTTATCGCGCAGTCCGACGATCTCGTTCCTGATCGCCGACAATTCCGCGATCGAGCAAGCCGAGCTCGCCAAAATTCCCTCCGGCACCGCCCTCGCCTTCTCCTTCAGCGCCTGACCCTTCGGCGTCAGCGCGATCAGGACCTGACGCTCGTCTTCGGTAGAGCGGGTGCGCCTGATCAGCTCGGCGGCCTCCAGCCGCTTCAACAGCGGCGTCAGCGTGCCGGAATCCAGGAACAGCCGCTCGCCGATATCCTTCAGCGGCACGTCGTCACGCTCCCATAACACCAGCATGACCAGATATTGCGGATAGGTCAGGCCGAGGCGATCGAGCAGCGGCTTGTAGACGCGGTTGAAGGCGTGCGCGGTCGAATAGACCGCGAAGCAGATTTGATTGTCGAGCTGCAGCGGCCAGTCCGCCGCCGGTTTGCGTGCCATGATGGATCCTCGAATGGCCGATCGGCCCTGGCAGACATTCTGGGGCACGGCGTCCCGGCATTCAATTGCGAACAATTAAATGTGAACCAATGAATTATATATTGCGCACAATCTAATTGTCTGCAATACATGGCCCATCGAAACGGCCAACCCAAAGGGAGATGACCATGTCCGTGAACGTGCTCTACAAGACCAGCGCCAAGGCAACCGGCGGCCGTGACGGCAGCGCCGCGACCCTCGACGGATCGCTCAACGTCAAGCTCACCACCCCGAAGGAACTCGGTGGCGGCGGCGGCGCCGGCAACAATCCCGAGCAACTGTTCGCGGCCGGCTATGCCGCCTGCTTCATCGGCGCGATGAAATTTGTCGCCTCCCAGGGCGGCCCCAAGGTACCGGCGGACGCTTCGGTGACCTCCACGGTCGGCATCGGCCCGCGTTCGGCCGGCGGCTTCGGCCTCGACATCGACCTCGCCGTCTCGCTGCCGGGCCTCGCCCGTGCGGATGCGGAAGCGCTGGTCGAGAAGGCCCACCAGGTGTGCCCGTACTCGAACGCCACCCGCGGCAATGTCGATGTGCGCCTGACGGTTGTGTAAGAACTTATTCGGATGGTCCGCCGCAACCACGGCGGGCCATTTTCCGTGACGCGGACGCGCCCAAGCATGCGCCCGTGCGCGGGAGGCCATTGCCGCCACCCGCGAAGACCGCTAGCTCAGGAATGCAATCTCCATCTGAGCGAAGGTTCTTTCCATGAGTTCTGAAGCGGCTCCCGGCGCGATGACCGGCCTGCGCGTGGTCGATCTCACGCGCGTCCTCGGCGGCCCCTATTGCACGCAGATTCTCGCCGACCACGGCGCTGACGTCATCAAGGTCGAACCGCCGGCCGGCGACGAGGTGCGCGATTGGGGCCCTCCGTTCCACGACGAGGACGCGGCCTATTTCGTCGGCATCAACCGCAACAAGCGTTCGATCGGTCTCGACCTCGCCTCCGAAGGCGGACGCGCGGTGCTGATGAAGATGCTGGAGACCGCCGACGTCCTGATCGAGAATTTCAAGCCGGGCACGCTCGACAAATGGGGCATCGGCAACGACGTGCTGCGCGGGAAGTTTCCCAGGCTGGTGCATTGCCGGATTTCCGGCTTCGGCGCCGACGGACCGCGCGGCGGCAATCCCGGCTATGACGCCATCATCCAGGCCATGACCGGCATGATCGCCGCCACCGGCTCGCCGCAAAGCGGCCCGATGCGGATCGGCGTACCCGTCGTCGACATCACGACCGGACTCTACGCCTGCATCGGCATCCTGATGGCGCTGTCGGAGCGACAGCGTTCGGGGCTTGGCCAGTTCCTCGAGACGACGTTGTACGAAACCGGTCTCGCCGTCATGCATCCGCATGCCGCGAACTATTTCATGCACGGCAAGCCGCCGGGCCTGACCGGCAACGAGCATCCGAACCTGGTGCCGTATGCGATCTTCCCGACGAAAACCGACAACATCTTCATCGGCGTCGGCAATGACGGCACCTTCCGCAAGCTGGCCAAGGAAGTCGGCAAGCCCGAACTCGGCACCGATCCACGCTTTGCCCGCAACAAGGACCGCATCGCCAACCGTGACGCGCTTCGCGAGGAATTGGCTGATGTGTTCAGCCAGCATGAGGCCGAACCGCTGTGCAATCGCCTGCTTGCGGCAGGACTGCCGGCGGGACCGGTGCAGAAGATCGACCAGGCGCTGACCAATCCGCATACGATCCATCGCGGCGATGTCATCGCCAAGGATTGGTACAAGGGTGTCGCCTCCCCGGTCCGGATGGACCGGACCAAGGCGAGCCTGCGCCGCACGCCGCCGAAATTCAGCCAGCACACGTCGGAGGTGCTCGGCGAATTCGGCTACTCCAAAAGCGAAATCGAGGCCCTGGTCGCCAACGGCGCGGTCTGCGGCTCCGAGCGCAAACGCTGAGACCTTATGATTGTCCCGGCCATGGCCGGGACAATTGCGCCTGGCCTATTTGCTCTTGGCCTATTTGACGGCTTCCCCCGCCGCCCGCTTCCCCAATACTGTGCTTTCGCTTATACGGTCATTTATACGTCATCCGGCGCTGTTATCGCGCGAAACGAAGATGACGACCCCAACCCGGAGGAATTTGATGGCACTTCGACAATTCGGCGCGGCCGCAGCAGTTACGGTTGCGCTGGCGCTCGCGACACCGGCCCACGCTGTGACCGAAATCCAGTGGTGGCACGCCATGACCGGCGGCAACAACGACATCGTCAACAAGCTTGCCGCCGATTTCAACGCCAGCCAGTCCGACTACAAGGTCGTCCCGACTTTCAAGGGCAGCTATCCCGACACCATGAACGCCGGCATCGCCGCGTTCCGTGCCGGCACCGCGCCGCACATCATTCAGGTGTTCGAAGTCGGCACCGCGACGATGATGAGCGCCACCGGCGCCATCAAGCCGGTCTATCAGTTGATGAAGGACGCGAACGAGCCGTTCGATCCGAAGGCCTATCTGCCGGCGATCACCGGTTACTATTCGACCTCGAAGGGCGACATGCTGTCGTTCCCGTTCAACTCGTCGTCGATGGTGATGTGGATCAACAAGGACGAACTGAAGAAGGCCGGTGTCGCCGAAATCCCGAAGACCTGGCCGGACGTGTTCGACGCCGCCAAGAAACTGAAGGCGTCAGGCCACGACACCTGCGGCTTCTCCAACGCCTGGGCGTCGTGGGCGCATATCGAGCAGTTCTCGGCCTGGCATAACGTGCCGATCGGCAGCAAGGCCAACGGCCTCGACGGCTTCGACACCGTTCTGCAGTTCAACTCGCCACTGCACGTCAAGCACCTGCAGAACCTGATCGATTTGCAGAAGGACAAGACCTACGACTATTCCGGCCGCGAAAACAAAAGCGAAAACCGCTTCGCGTCCGGCGAATGTGCGATCTTCCTGACCTCGTCGGGCTATTACGCAACCGCCAAGAGCACCGCCAAGTTCGACTTCACCTCGGCGCCGATGCCGTATTACCCCGACGTCAAGGGCGCGCCGCAGAACTCGATCATCGGCGGCGCCTCGCTGTGGGTGTTTGGCGGCAAGAAGCCGGAAGAATACAAGGGCATCGCCAAGTTCTTCACCTTCCTGTCCGACACCGACCGGCAGGCCAAGCTGCACCAGGAATCGGGTTATCTGCCGATCACCAAGGCGGCCTATGAGAAGACCGTGAAGGACGGCTTCTACGAAAAGAACCCGACCCTGCAGACGCCGCTGAAGGAACTCACCAACAAGGATCCGACCGAGAACTCGCGCGGCCTGCGCTTCGGCAATCTCGTGCAGATGCGCGACGTCTGGTCCGAGGAGATCGAGGCGGCGCTTGCGGGCAAGAAAACTGCCAAGGAAGCGCTGGATGCGGCGGTCTCGCGTGGCAATGCGATGTTGCGCACGTTCGAAAAGACGGCAAAGTAACAGCGATCGACGCTCCCTCTCCAACCGGAGAGGGAGCGCCTCTTCTGCATATCTCTTCTGCATCACACAGCGTGTTGAATGGAAAAGTCCGTCGTCTTCAACAACAAGCTGCTTCCCTACCTGCTGCTGGTACCGCAGCTCATCATCACATTCGTATTTTTCTACTGGCCGGCGAGCCAGGCGGTCTGGCAGTCGTTCCAGCGCGAGGATGCGTTCGGCCTCAATACCGAATTCGTCGGCCTGGAGAATTACCAGACCCTGTTCGCCCAGCCCGAATACTACAAGGCGATGCTGACGACGCTGGTGTTTTCGTCACTGGTCGCAGCGCTCTCGCTTTCGATCGCGCTGTTGTTCGCGACCCAAGCCGACAAGAACCTGAAGGCCGCCGGCGCCTACAAGACGCTGATGATCTGGCCGTATGCAGTGGCGCCCGCGGTCGCCGGCGTGTTGTGGATCTTCATGTTCCACCCGGCGCTCGGCACCCTGGCGCGCCCCCTGCGCTGGATGAACTTCGACTGGAATCCGCTTCTGAACGGCAACCATGCCATGATCCTGGTGGTGATGGCGGCGGTGTGGAAGCAGATTTCCTATAACTTCCTGTTCTTCCTGGCCGGGCTGCAATCGATCCCGAAGAGCGTGCTGGAAGCCGGCGCGATCGACGGCGCCGGCCCGATGCGGCGGTTCTGGACCATCGTATTCCCGCTGCTGTCGCCGACCACATTCTTCCTGCTGGTCGTCAATGTCGTCTACGTCTTCTTCGACACCTTCGGCATCATCGACGCCGTCACCGGCGGCGGCCCGGCCGGCGCCACCACCACCATGGTCTACAAGGTGTTTGCCGACGGACGGCTCGGCGGCGATCTCGGCGGCTCGGCCGCGCAATCGGTGGTGCTGATGGTGATCGTGATCGCGCTGACCGCGATCCAGTTCAAATACGTCGAACGCAAGGTGCAGTACTGATGGTCGAGCACCGCCCGCTCAACGACATCATCGCCTATGCGATCCTGACGTTCGGCGTCTTCATCGTTGCCTTCCCGGTCTATATCGCGCTGATCGCCTCGACCCACGACGCCGCCACCGTGGTCAGCGGCAGCATGCCGCTGACGCCGGGCGGCCACATCCTGGAAAACTACTACCGCGCGGTGTTCGTCGGCGGCTCTCGCGCCAGCCAGGAACCGGTCGGGCACATGCTGATGAATTCGTTCATCTCGGCAATCGGCATTGCGCTTGGCAAGATCTTCATCTCGATGCTCTCGGCCTATTCGGTGGTGTATTTCCGCTTCCCGTTCCGCAAGACCGCGTTCTGGATCATCTTCGTCACGCTGATGCTGCCGGTCGAGGTGCGCATCTATCCGACCTACAAGGTGGTTGCCGACCTGCACATGCTCGACACCTATGCCGGACTGATCCTGCCGCTGATCGCGTCGGCCACCGGCACGCTGCTGTTCCGGCAGTTCTTCATGACCGTTCCCGAGGAGCTGCTGGAAGCGTCGCGCATCGACGGCGCCGGTCCGTTCCGCTTCTTCTGGGATACGCTGCTGCCGCTGTCGGTGACCACGATCGCCGCTCTGTTCGTGATCCAGTTCATCTACGGCTGGAATCAGTATCTGTGGCCGCTTCTGATCACCACGCAGGATTCGATGCAGACCATCGTCACCGGCATCAAGCGGATGCTGTACACGACGGACGAACTGGCCGAATGGCAGCTCGCGATGGCAACGGCCGTTCTCGCGATGCTGCCGCCGGTCGCCGTCGTCGTGTTCATGCAACGGCTGTTCGTGCGCGGTCTGGTCGAGACGGAGAAGTAACGAATGGCCAATGTCACCCTGCGCAACGTCCGCAAGACCTATGCCGGCGGGTTCGAGGCCATCAAGGGCATCGATTTCGAGGTCGGCGACGGCCAGTTCTGCGTGCTGGTCGGCCCGTCCGGCTGCGGCAAGTCGACGTTGCTGCGCATGGTGGCGGGGCTGGAGACCATCTCCGCCGGCGAGATCGATATCGGCGGGCGCGTCGTCAACCAGATCGAGCCGGCCGAGCGCGACATCGCGATGGTGTTCCAGAACTACGCGCTCTATCCGCACATGACCGTCTACAACAACATGGCCTACGGCCTGCGCAACCGCGGCATGAAGGAGCCCGAGATCGACGCCCGCGTGCAGGAAGCCGCCCGCATTCTCGAACTCAAGGCCATGCTCGAGCGCAAGCCGCGGCAACTGTCCGGCGGCCAGCGCCAGCGCGTCGCGATGGGCCGCGCGATCGTGCGCCAGCCGAAGGTATTTCTGTTCGACGAGCCGCTGTCGAACCTCGACGCCAAGCTGCGCATCGCGATGCGGGTCGAGATCCGCAAGCTGCAGCGCCGCTTGAGCACGACCTCGATCTACGTCACCCACGACCAGCTCGAGGCGATGACGCTGGCCGATATTCTGGTCGTCATGAATGGCGGCCAGGTCGAGCAGATCGGCAATCCGCTCGACATCTACCAGAAGCCCGCGACCACCTTCGTCGCCTCCTTCATCGGCGCACCGCCGATGAACCTGCTGCCGCTGACGTCGGATGAGCTGAAATCGCAACTCGCCGGCGACAGCCGCGTCGGAGAAGCCGGCATCCTCGGAATCCGGCCTGAGGATTTCGTGATTTCAAACGACAACGTCGCCGGCGGCATCGCCCTCGGTTTGACCGTGGAAGCGATCGAGCGCGTCGGCGCCGAAACCTTCATTTACGGCACACGGCAAAAGGACGTGCAGGGCGTTGCCGCCAACCCCGGCGAACTACCGCCGGGCGAGGTGATCGTACGCATCCCGGGCGCAGTCGGTCCCGCCATCGGCGAGCGAATCAGGGCAGTGGCGACGTCCGACAAGCTGCATCTGTTTACCGCCGACGGCCGCAAACGGGTGGGATAACGAATGTCATTCCGGGGCGCGAAGCGAACCCGGAAGTTCGAGATTCCGGGTTCGATGCTACGCATCGCCCCGGAATGACGGTTGTGGGGCTAATTTACGCTGGTTCCAGAGCCACTTGAAGCGTTCCCAAATCACCACCATATTGCTGTTTGACCGGACGGCAGTCCGCCAGCCGGTTGCATGGGGTGCCGCAAGGGCCCCTCAAAGTCGCTTCGAGAGGACTTTGTAATGTCTCGTGTTCCTTCGTTATCCAGTCCGTTCCTGCTTGGGTTCGACGAAATCGAGCGTGCGCTCGATCGCGTCGTCAAAGGCGCCGACGGTTATCCTCCCTACAACATCGAGCGCTGCGATCGCGCCAACGGTCAGCCTGAACGCTTGCGTATCACGCTGGCGGTGGCGGGATTTACCCGCGACCAACTCGATGTAACTACTGAGGAAAACCAGCTCGTGATCCGGGGCCGCCAACAGGACGACAAGGCCCGGCAATACATCCATCGCGGCATCGCCGCGCGCCACTTCCAGCGCACATTCGTGCTGGCGGAGGGGATGCTGGTGCTGGGCGCGGATCTGAAAAACGGGCTGTTGTCGATCGATCTGGCCAGGCCGGAGCCTGAGCGGGTCGTTAAGACAATCGCTATCAATGAGCACGAATAATGGAACGAGTAGCGGACTCGACCGCTTAACTGACTGAAGGAGTCGAGACCATGAGTGTTGAAGTGAGTGTGACGTTCGAACCCGAAAAGGTTTCCACCGAGGCGCTGGCCCATCTGGGTGAAGGCCATATCGCCTATGTGAAGCAGGTCCGTTCCGAGGACGTGCCGGGACTGTTTCCCCAGGCGCCCAAGATTGCGCCGGGACTGAAACTGTTCGCCCTGCATGCCGCCGACGGCACCCCGATCATGCTGACCGACAGCCGCGAGGCGGCGATCGCCAATGCATGGAGCAACGAGCTTCAGGCCGTCAGCGTCCACTGACCTGGCTTTGGTACGGCGCCTGACGCCGTAACGGGAATTCGCAATACGCGGGCACGCTCCCTTGCCGGGAAGCGCCCGCGTATTTTTTTGCCCGATCGGGCAAGTGGCGCGCGCGGACATGAACCGGATTGCTGTAGAAAGTTCGTATGGCGAATCGGGAAATTCATTCCGTTAGCGCAGCAGAGGTGTCGCAGACCCAGCCGCTTGGAAAAATCTTGCTCGCGCTCAACAACGCGCATGCGCGCGAGTTGTCCTGGCTCGAGCCGGCGCGGCTGGTTTATCTGGTAGGCGAAGCATTTTCCGCGCGACGTATCGGCGAGCTCGACGCCTTCCTGCTCGCGTTCGACCAGGACGCACGCTACGACAGTCCCAACTTTCAATGGTTTCGCGCGCGCTATCCGCGCTTCGCCTATGTCGACCGCATCGTGGTGGCGGCCTCAGCCCGCGGGCGCGGCTACGCACGAAAACTCTATGACGATCTGTTCGGCCATGCCGTTCGCGCGGGGCACCATCGGGTCCTCTGCGAGGTCAATCAAGACCCGCCGAATCCGGCATCAGACGCGTTTCACGCTGCATTGGGATTCGTCGAGGCCGGCACCGCCAGCGTCTACGGCGGCAGCAGGACGGTGCGGTATCTGTCGAAGTCGCTTTAAGCCGCGCTTGCCGGCGGCAGCGCCAGCACCGAATAGATCGCCTGGGCGTCGCGCGAGGCGCGCAGTTTCTTGGCGACGTCCTGGTCGCGCAGCAGGCGCGCGATCCGCGCCAGCGCCTTCAGGTGATCGGCGCCCGCGCCTTCCGGTGCCAGCAGCAGGAAGATCAGGTCGACCGGCTGGCCGTCCATGGCCTCGAAATCGATCGGGCGTTCCAGACGGGCAAAGAAGCCGAACAGCTTTTCGAGCTTGGGCAGCTTGCCGTGCGGAATGGCGACGCCATAGCCGACGGCCGTGGTTCCCAGCTTCTCGCGCTGCAACAGCACTTCGAACACCGAGCGCTCGTTCTGTCCGGTCAGCGCCGCCGCCCGCGCCGCCAGTTCCTGCAGCGCCTGCTTCTTGCTGATGACCTTCAAAGCGGGGAGAATCGCCTCGGGTGCGACCAGATCGGTAATCGTCATGGGGCGTTCCGAGGTGAATTGAACCGTCAGGTTGCGAGATAGGCTTTAGAACGGTGGCGTCAAGAAGTTGAGACGGGAGGCGGGCTTAGGCCCGGGTCCCGATTTGGGGGCTTCTACTCCAACGTTTACCCGGTGCCAACACCCGAAGAACCCGGTCTGCACCCGTTCTTGGGTCCTATGCTTAAGGCCGCGGACCATAGGTAGGGCGGTTCGGGGCGTCAATGCTGCCCGGCATATATGTCAGGGGGTAACCGCCGGGGGGTCGACCCAGCCGACATTGCCGTCGGTGCGCCGGTAAATGATGTTCACCCGGCCGCTGGAACCGTGCTGGAACACGATGCAGGCGGCCCCCGTCAGGTCGAGTTCCTGGACCGCCTCCGAGACCGAAAGGCGCTTCAGCGACTTGGTGGCCTCGGCGATGATGACCGGGCTGTAGTCGGAGACCTCGTCTTCCTCCGCCGGCGCCTCGATCACGTAGCTCGGCGCATCGATATCGGCGAGGGCTGCGGAGGCGGCGTAGGCCTTGCGGGCCGAACGATCCTTCAGCCGGCTCTTGTAGCGGCGCAGGCGCTTCTCGATCATCAACAGCGCCTGGTCGGCGCTGGCATAGGCGTCGGTGGCGTTGGAATCCGCTTCCAGCGTGATTCCGGAATCGAGATGCAGCGCGCAATCGGTGCGGAAGCCGAAGCCGTCCTTGCTCAGCGTGATATGGCCGGAATAGTTGCCGTCGAAATATTTTCGCAGGACTTCATCGGTGCGCTCGCTGACGCGCGAACGAAGCGCTTCGCCGACGCTGATGCTTTTCCCGGAGATTCGAAGGGTCATTTGATGCCTCGCTGAATGCCCACCACTCTAACGCTTGCTATTGGAGCAAGATCGGTTCGGAAACCACCAGATAGTTTTCCGGATCGTACTCCATGCGGAATCGAGACTATCGCGATTTAACGCGAACGCAATCAGGCTGGAGCCGTGTCGCGGGACCGGTCGGCGGAGGTAGCGGGGGCGGAGAGGGCATTGCCGAGCATGCTCTGTTTGTCGCGGCGACGCTGCACCGAGGAGGGAATACGCATCGCTTCGCGGTACTTTGCGACGGTGCGCCGGGCGATATCAATGCCGGTCTCGCGCAATCGTTCCACGATGGTATCATCGGAGAGGATCGCGGCAGGCGCCTCCGCGTCGATCAGCCGCTTGATGTGGTGGCGCACCGCCTCCGCCGAATGCGCCTCGCCGCCGTCGGCGGAAGCGATCGAGGCGGTGAAGAAATACTTCAGTTCAAAGCTGCCGCGATTGGTCGCCATGTATTTGTTGGCGGTAACCCGCGATACCGTCGATTCATGCATCTGGATCGCGTCCGCCACCGCCTTGAGGTTCAGCGGGCGTAGATGCGCGACACCATGGGTGAAGAAACCATCCTGCTGGCGCACGATTTCGGTGGCGACCTTCAGAATCGTGCGGGCACGCTGGTCGAGCGCGCGGACCAGCCAGGTCGCATTCTGCAGCGCATCGGTGAAATAGGATTTGTCGCCGTCCTTGCGAATCGTTTTCGACAGCTCGGTGTAATAGACCTGATTGACGAGTACGCGCGGCAACGTGTCGCTGTTGAGTTCGACATGCCAGCCGCCGTCCGGACCCGGCCGCACATAAACATCCGGCACCATGGTCTGCGTCCGCGCCGAGCCGAACTTCAGGCCGGGCTTGGGATCGAGCCGCCTGATCTCGCCGATCATGTCGGTGATATCCTCGTCGTCGACACCGCAAAGTTTACGCAAGGCGGCGATGTCGCGCTTGGCGAGGAGATCGAGATGCTCGACCAGCGCCTGCATGGCGGGGTCGTAGCGATTGAGTTCGCGGAGCTGGATCGCCAGGCATTCGCTCAAGTTGCGCGCGCACACGCCGGGCGGATCGAACTTCTGCAGCACCGCGAGCACCGCATCGACATCGGCCTGTGAGGCGCCGAGCCGCTCGGCGGCCTGGCCCAAGTCCGGCGGCACATAACCGGCATCATCGACCAGGTCGATCAAATACTGCCCGATCATCCGTTCGGCGGGCGAAGCAAAGGCGACGGCGAGCTGCTCGGCGAGATGGCTGCCGAGCGTCACCTCGGCGGCGACAAAGGCCTCCAGATTGTAGTCTTCGTCGCTGGAGGCGCCGCCGCCCCATTCGGTGTAGGCGGTGGGTGCCGCATCCTGCGCCGCGCGGGCAGCGGCTTCGGCGGGCTCCTCGGTGAAGACGTTGTCGAGCGGGGTGTCGAGCGTCTGCTCAATTTCTGTGCGACTGCCGAGATCGCGGTTCAGCCACTCTTCCTGGCCGGGCTCGAAGGCATCGCCCGCGGAGCCGCCGGCCATGTCGGCATCACCACTGGGGCCGTCGCCATAGTCGGCCGAATCGCCTGAATCGGAGAATTCGGAGCGCTCGGCCACCGGCTCGCCCGCCACCGGGGCCTCCGGGCCGTCGCTGGCGCGCTCCAGCAGCGGATTGCGCTCCAGCTCCTCCTCGACGAAGGCCGAGAGGTCGAGATTTGACAGTTGCAGCAGCTTGATCGCCTGCATCAACTGCGGCGTCATCACCAGCGACTGCGACTGGCGGAATTCTAATCTCTGTGTCAGGGCCATCGAAACAAGAGCCGATCCAGTGAAACTTGGTCCGATTCTTGCTTATCCTAGTCCTAACCCCTTGTATACGGCTTGACGCCGACTAAAAATCCACTAGAGGCGGAATTCCTCGCCAAGGTAAAGGCGGCGTACATCCGGATCGTTGACGATCTCCTCCGGACTGCCCTCGGTCAAGATCTGCCCCGCATAGACGATATAGGCGCGATCGGTGAGACCCAGCGTTTCGCGGACGTTGTGGTCGGTGATCAGCACGCCGATGCCGCGGTTGGTGAGGTGGCGGACCAGGTCCTGAATGTCGCCCACTGCAATCGGGTCGATGCCGGCAAAGGGTTCGTCGAGCAGCATGTAGTTCGGACGCGTCGCCAGCGCGCGCGCGATTTCGACGCGGCGGCGCTCTCCGCCGGACAGCGCGATCGACGGCGATTTGCGTAAGCGCGTGATGTTGAATTCATCGAGCAGTGAATCGAGTTCCTTCTCGCGCTTCTTCTTGCTGGGCTCGACCACTTCGAGCACCGCGCGAATATTCTGTTCGACGGTGAGGCCGCGGAAGATCGAGGCTTCCTGCGGCAGGTAGCCGATGCCGAGCCGCGCGCGCTGGTACATCGGCAGCTTGGTGACGTCGTGGCCATCGAGCTCGATCGCGCCGCGATCGGCCTTGATCAGCCCGGTGATCATGTAGAACACCGTGGTCTTGCCGGCGCCGTTCGGGCCGAGGAGACCTACCGCCTCGCCGCGCCTGACATAGATGCTGACGCCGCGCACGACCTGGCGGGTGCCAAAACTCTTTTCCACGCTATGCACAGCCAGATAGCCCGGCCGCTGGATGAAGCGCGGGGCGGCGGCGGCATTGGTCCTGGGAGCCTCGGCCTGGGCCCTGGGCGGCTGGGCCCTCGGGGCTTGCGGAGCGGAAGCCGGAGCGCGGGCGCGGGGGCTTTCGTCGTAATGGGGGCTTTCCTGGTAGGCCGGCTCCGGAGCCGCGCGGGGTAGATCCAGTGCCGGTACCGGCGCGGATCGCGCCATCGGCGGCGCGTCGCGCACCGGGCTCGTCAGCATGTCGCCGAAGGAATCGCCGAGCGCGGTAATGTCGTCCCGCGAGCGCGCAAATCCTGCCGGCCCGCGTTTCGCGGGGCGTCGACGGAACATGCCAAGTATATCCACCATCCCGCTTCGCTGAGCCTTTCGCGATGATCCGCGATGCGTGCGCCAGGCGAATCACTTCGCCCGCGAACCATGAATGGATGTCCCCAAACACCCCGCCGTGCCAGCCGTAGATACAGGCTCACACCGTCAGCTTCAACCACGGGCGGCTCAAATATTACTCAAACCATTGATTTTTCTTATTTTTTACCGGGAATCAGGGATGGTATCCCCGGCTTCCCGCCGCCACCTCCGGAGGTACAGTCCTTGTCCGACTGGTCGAACAGGCCCTGCACCTTGCCGCTGTCGGATTCCACCCGCGACACGCCGGTCGTCATGTCCACCAGCAGGCGGTCGCCGCGCAGCACGTTCTTGCATTTGGTCAGCACCACGCCACCCATCATCGTAATGAGGTTGGCTCTGGTATCGAAGATCGCGCTCTCGCCGGTCACGGTCTGATCCTTCTGGACCACCACGACGTTGCCCCGCGCTTCGAGCTTTCGGATCGACGAACTGCCGCCGGGGCCCGGCTGCGCCGCCTGTATCGGCGCCGTCTTCGCGCCCTTGGCGTTGGCGGGCGCAGGCTGCGCCTGAGGGCCGGAATCGTAGAACACCACCAGCGACTTTGACGTCATGGTGGTATCGCCCTGCACCACCTTCACGTTGCCGGAAAAGGTCGCTTCCTTTTTCTTGTCGCGCATCTCGAGCGATGCCGCCTCGATCTGGATCGGCTGGTCGCGATTTTGCGAAAAGCCCTGCATCGCGTTCGGCACGCCGGACATGGCACCCTGCGCATGGGCACCGGTGCAGGCACCGATCGCGAGCGCGAACGCCATGGTCGCAAAAATGCGCGTGGAAAACTGCATCATCAAAATCACTTCGTGTTGCCGGACCTGGCCGGTGTGGACCGCTGCTTCGGCGCCGGCGGTTCAGGCTCGGGAACGGTCGGCTGATCCATGATGAGGTTCATCACGACATTGCCCTCGAAGCGAACCACCTCGCCGCTGTTGACGATGCGGAGCCGGTCGGCGGTCAATGTTCCGTTCAGCAGTTTGACGTCGACATGTTCGTCCGACGTCACCGAACCCTTGTTGATGTCGACATAGGCCTGGGTCAGCTTGGCCTCGTATCCGGTGGAGGATTGCAGGAAGATATCCTTTCGTAGGTCCAGCATTTGCGACTTGCTGTCGTAGTAGCCGGTACGGGCATCCATCGTCACGGTGCTCTTGTCTTCCATCGCCACCTTGGCGCGCAACGTGCCGAGTTCGACATGGTCGGGGTCGGTCAAATCCTGGGTCGCGGTCTTGGCCCACATTTCGTAGGGCCGCTGATCGGTCGAGAAGCCGGCGAGGTGCGGCGTTTCCATCGTGATCTTGGTGCCGGAAACCACGAGATTGCCGATGTCGATCGGCAGTTTTGCCTCCAGCACCATTTTGAAGGGATTGAAGACCGCGATGTAGATGATAACCGCCATCGCGAACGCCACGGCCGCCGGAACCGCGACCCGCAGAATTCGAACCAAGCGGCTGTGCCGGGCGGCTGCGGCAAAGCGCGCCTCCATGCCGGCAACATAGGCTGGGTTCTGTACCGAATTCACCGCTGCTCCAGAGCACGAGATTTGCCCGTGCGACATCTGCCCGTGCAGGATCTTCCCGGAATTGTACCCGGGATTGCCTCAAAACGCAGCCCGGACGTGGTCGCACCAGTGTGACCGAAACAGGGCGAAAGCGGGTTAACACGTAGCGTTTTCGAGCGAAGTGGACGCCGGTTCGCGTCAGGAAAACGCGTCAAAACAAAGAGTCCCGATCAGGAATGCGCGAAAATGTCCTCGGCCTCCCAGCCGCCGAGATCGAGTTTGGCCCGGAACGGCAGGAAATCGAAACAGGCCTGGGCCAGTTCGGTGCGCCCCTCCCGCGCCAGCATGGTGTCGAGCCGCTCCCGCAAACCATGCAGATGCAGCACATCGGAAGCGGCGTAGGCGAGCTGCGCCTCGCTCAAATTCGGCGAGCCCCAGTCGCTGGACTGCTGCTGCTTCGACAGATCGATGTTGAGCACCTCGCGCACCAGGTCCTTCAGGCCATGGCGGTCGGTGTAGGTACGGGTCAGCCGCGAGGCGATCTTGGTGCAGTAGACCGGTTGCGGCATGACGCCGAAGGCATTGTAGAGCGCCGCGAGATCGAACCGCGCGAAGTGGAAGATCTTGGTGATTTTTGGATTGGCGAGCAGCGCCTTCAGGTTCGGCGCGTCGGTATGCCCCTTCGGAATCTGGATCACGTCGGCAGAGCCGTCGCCGTTCGACATCTGCACCACGCAGAGCCGGTCGCGGTGCGGATTGAGCCCCATGGTCTCGGTATCGATCGCGACCGAACTGGTGTAGCGGGACAGATCGGGCAGGTCGCCGCGATGCAGGCGGATGGTCATTACGTTCAAAACCTCGTCGAATCGATGCGGGCCTAAACTAACGTCGAAATATCAAACAAACGAGGGGCGCGGGGCCCCGTAGGCCTATTTTCTTGGCCTTTCCGGACGGGCGTCGTTGCGGCTCGGGTCACCGAAACAGCCAGAACCACATTTAAGTGATCCCCGGATGCCTCGAAGCACCGAGAGATCGCTTGATCCGGCGACGCTGCGCTGCTTGAACGCGCAACCCGGGAATCCGCCCTCTCCAGCTGTGTGAGTGGACGTCATGACCGAGACCACCGATCAGCCGCAGCCGGAGCGCGGCTTCACGCGCTACCAGTCGCTGCTGGTCGCGTTGCTGGCGTTCGTCCAGTTCACCGTGATCCTCGATTTCACGATCATGTCGCCGCTCGGCGCCATCATCATGCCGGCGCTCGATATCACCACGGGTCAGTTCGGCGTGGCGGTCTCGGCCTATGCGTTCAGCGCGGGAATCTCGGGAATTCTCAGCGCGGGATTTGCCGATCGCTTCGATCGCAAGCGCCTCCTGCTGTTCTTCTATGCCGGTTTCACGCTCGGGACCGCGCTGTGTGCGGTGGCGCCGAACTATCACGTGCTGCTGGCGGGCCGCATCGTCACCGGTCTTTTCGGCGGCGTGATCGGCTCGGTCGTGCTCGCCATCACCACCGACCTGTTCTCACTGCAGCAGCGCGGCCGGGTGATGGGATTCGTGCAAACCGCGTTCGCCGCCAGCCAGGTGCTGGGTATTCCGACCGGCCTGTTTCTTTCCAACCACTGGAACTGGCACGTCGCGTTCGCTGCGATCATCATCCTGTCGATCGCAGCGATGGTCGCTATCATGCTGCTGATGAAGCCGGTCGACGCGCATCTGGCGCTCCAGCATGACAAGACCGCGTTCCGGCACCTGATCGCGACGGTCACCGAGACGCGCTACACGATCGCGTTCCTGGTGACGACGCTGCTGGCGACCGGCGGCTACATGCTGATGCCGTTCGGCAGCGCCTACACCGTGCATAATCTCGGCATCGACATCCTGCATCTGCCCACGGTCTACCTGGTCTCGGGCCTGTTCAGCATCGTCACCGGACCGCTGGTGGGCCGCGCCAGCGACAGGTTCGGGAAGTTTCCGATGTTCGTGTTCGGCAGCGCGATGTCGATGGTGATGGTGCTGATCTATACGCATCTCGGTCAGAGCTCGTTGACGACCGTCATCGTGGTCAACGTGCTGATGTTCGTCGGAATCTTTTCGCGCATGATCCCGTCGCAGGCGCTGATTTCGGCGATCCCCGACGCCAGCCAGCGCGGATCGTTCAGCGCCGTCAGCGCGTCATTGCAGCAGCTCTCCGGCGGGCTCGGCTCGGTGTTCGCAGCCGCGATCATCGCGGAGAATGCCGACGGTTCGTTGCGGCATTTCGACTGGCTTGGCTACATCGTCGTCGCGACCGCATGCGTCTCGCTGGTCGGAATGTACTTCGTGCAGAAATCCGTGGCCCATCGCGACGGGCGGCGATTCGTCTAAAACGAAACGCTTTCGGGCAATGGGTTACTTCTGTGCTTCCAGCCTCGGCGGCTGCAGCCCCGGGCTGTTGGCCCAGCGGTCGAGATTCTCGATGACGTCGGCGTGGCTCGGGCGCTGGGGCGGCTGCGATTTCGGCTCTTCGGAAAGTTTGCGTGGCAGCTTGATGATCTCTGTCATGGGCTGGCTCCTGACCCTGAATATGCGCCCGCGTTAACCCCAAATCAATATCTAACATATTGTTTTTATTGATATATTTAGCTAACTTGGCGGTTGAATCTGCTTTTGTGGAACCGGCGCCAACGCCAAGCGTTGCGTAAATTACTCAATCTCCTCAATTTGAGGTGTTTCCAATGGCCGACCTTCGCGAAGAACGATTGCAGGTAATGCTCTCGCCGCAAGAGCTGACGGCGCTCGACGACTTCCGCTTCAAGCACCGGATGCCGACGCGCGCAGCCGCCGTCCGCGAGCTGTTGAAGCTCGGACTGACGGTGCACGGCACCAACGGCGGCGGGATGAAGTCGTCTAATTTCGGCATGTTCCGCCGCGGGCCTGACGGCCACACCCCGAACGGTTCGGATCCGGAGGCCGCGGGCTAAACTAGGACAGCGCCTCGATCACCGCATTCTTGAACGCGTGATACTCTACCTTTAAGTCGACCGTATAGGCCGCGTCATACGGCGGCTGCGGCTGGCATGACAGCGTGACGATGACAACATTTTCGTTTCGATTCACATAAAGCGACTGCCCCGCAAACCCGACGGCGGCCATGGAGTCGTCGGGGTCGATCCACCAGCTATAGCCGTATCCCGTTGCGCCGTAGCGATTGGTGTCGGCGGCGAAGCTGAAGGCGCGGCGGGCGGCGCTTTCGATCCAGCCGGGTGGAAGGATCGACTCGCCGTCGATCACGCCGCCGCGCAGCAGGAAGACGCCGAAGCGGCCGAAGTCGCGCAGCGCGATGCCGGCGCGGCTGCCGCCGATCTCCTGGCCGCCGTCGGATTCCAGCGTGTAGAAGGCGTCGAATTCCATGCCTGATGGAGACCAGATCGTCTCCGACATGTAGTCGGCGAGCTGTTTGCCTGTCGCCGCCGAAATCAGACAGCCGAGCACATAGGTGTCGCCGGTGTTGTAGCTGAAATGGGTGCCGGGCGGATGTTCCGCCTGCAGGCTCCGCATCAGCGCCAGCACGCCGCCGGGGATCTTGTCGCCGAGCGATTTGCTGTAGCGGTTCACATCGGAATTCCGGTCGGTATAGTCCTCGTTCCAGCGCACGCCGGAGGACATCGTGAGCAGACTACGAACCGTCACCGCGTCGTAGGCGCAACCGCGCAGCGCCGGGATGTATTTCGAAACGGCATCATCGAGACCAGCGATCGCGCCCTGCTGCAACGCGGTGCCGACCAGCGTCGCCGTCAGCGACTTGATCATCGACATCGACGACCACCGCGCATTTTCTTCCAGTCCGAGCGAATAGCGCTCCAGCACGATCCGCTCGTCCTTGATGACGAGCAGGCCGGCGACGTTGGCGCGATCGATATAGTCGGCGACGCCAAGCGTCACGCCACCGATCTGGTAACGCGGCGAAATCTCCCGGTCTCGCGCGAGTTGCCAAACAGTCTTGCCACGGCGGATTGGGCGCGTCGCGAACATGCGATCGACATTGCGATAGGCAAAGGCCTGCTGCGTCGGGGAAAGCAGCAGAAAATCCTCGCCCGCGGGAACGTGGATTTTCGCGGAAGCAACGGCATCATCTTGCATGAATGGCTACTCCATCACCCGCGCGCGCACGTCCGCATCCGGCACGAAACATTCGTCGTACTTCCCGAAAATCCGATAGCGATTTTTCGCGACGAGATTGTAGACGAAGTTACGGACCGGCCTCGGCACCGCAAACAAGGCGCGCGTCCAGCCCCAGCCGGGCAACGCACCCAGCACCGTCAACGCGCCGTCCGACTTGAACCAGGCGATGCCGCCGTGGACCACGGCGTTGGTGTCGGGGTCATTGGGGTCGATGCCGAAGGCCTGCGCCAGCCGCGTGCCGTAGGGCGACTGGATCGGCGTGAAGCGAAAACGGCGCGCGGTGTCGCGGGTCGCGACAAAGCGTATCCAGCGCGAGCAGAAGATGCAGACGCCGTCGTAGAGGATCACGTCGTCATCGGGCCAGTTCGTCATGAAAGCCTTTTTGTTTGACGCGTTTTCTTCACGCGAACCGGTACCACTTCGCTCGAAAACGCTACCTGTTATCCAGTGTCAGCAACGCCACCAGCATCAGCACGATCGCGGGTCCGGTCTTGACCAATGCGCCAAGCGGTTCGATCCAGAGGTCCGGCGTCAACAGCGCCGTCCCGGCCATGTATCCCAGCGAAACCAGAATACCCGCAATCAAGCCGACAGCGCAGGTCCGGCGAAACGCGATCAACAGGCCAACGGACATATCCATCAGGCTGGTGATGGCCGCAAACGGGGCCGCGATCGACGCCGGGAACCCGTGAGACAGCAAAATGGCCTTGGTCGCGGGAAAGGAAATCACCAGCGCGATGAAGCCCGAGGCGAGCCAGAACAGGGCGAGGCTGGCGATGACCAGCGCCTTCACCAGAAACAGCCGGGCGAACCATTTGTCCTGAATCGTCGCGGCGTGACCGGCCACAGCCTGGGCAATGGTTTTGGGCACGATGCCTGTCGCCTCCATCCAGCCCGCGGGATCGCCGGCGACACCGCGTCGCAATTCGGCGATCGCGGTCGAGCGCATCGGCGGCATCCAGCCGAGGCGGCTACTGAGATCTCCCAGTCTGGCGCCGAGATCGAGCAGGAAGGCCGGCAGCGTGATCCGCGGCCAGCTCGAGGTGCCGAACGACCAGCGGAATTGCTCGATGACACCGGCCAGCGTTACCGGCTGTGGTTGCATCAGATCCCAGCTCACCGCGCGGGTCGAAGCATCATCGGTATCGCGGGCGGCGAGCCAGGCGACGGTCTTGGCGATATCTTCCACCGCAACCGGCTGGAACGGCGTCGCCGATTCATCCGCCGGCAAAGCAAGCGGAAACGCCGCCAACGCGCGCAGCATCGCGCTGCCGCCATAGGCCGCCGGCGCGACGACAAAGCCCGGCCGCAGGATGGCGTAGGCGATACCGGAGGCCGCGATCAGCCGCTCCGCTTCGCGCTTGGTCTGGCTGAAAGCGGTGCGATCGTCGTTGGCCGTACCGGGAATCGAAATGTGGACCAGCCGCACCGCCCGGCCGCTGTCGCCGATCGCCACCAGCAGCCGCGCGACGAAATCGCGATGCACCGCGCCGGTGTCGCTGCCGGGGCCGTCCTGCAGCACGCCGAGGCAGTTGACCACGACGTCGATCTCGCGCTCGCGAAGTAGCCGCGCCAGCGCCGCGGCATCCATCGCCATCACGGGCAATTCGAGATCGGAAGCGCTGGTTCGCTGCGACGACGAAAACTGCCGCGCGACGCCGAACACGGCGAAGCCGCGCAAACGCAGATCGTCGGTGACGAACCGTCCGATCAAGCCGGAAGCGCCGAGGACGAGGATTTTTCGCAAGGACGATTCGGTCATGACATCCCTAAAAAGGTTTCGCGATCATCAGCCAGAGAATGGCCATGACAGATCCAAAGCCGGGAATGCCGAACAGAAACCAGCGGCGAAACAGTGCGAAGTATCGCGGCGGCAGCAGCTGGCTCTGTGCTGCCGCCGCGCGCGCCAGATCGCGCATCTCGATCTGCATGAAAATCACCGGCACCCAGAACAATCCGGCGACCGCATAGAGCCCGAGCGAGGTCATCAGCCAACGCTCGGTGAAAGACGTCGACGACAGCAGCATCAGCACGCCGCCGCTGACCGGCTGCAGCAGCACCGCGGTCAGCGTGAACAGCATGTCGGCGATCACGACCGTCCCCGCCGTGCGCGCGATGAATACGGCATCGCCGGAACGGTGCGCCATCAGCATGAAGAACGCGATGCCGGTGCCGGTACCGAGGATCACGATGGCGCCCAGCACGTGCAGGTATTTGACCAGGAAATACAGCGTCATCGTTTTTTGGCCGGCGCGGCGGATCGCGGCTTGAGCGCGCGATCGAGTTCGGGTCCGGCCAGTCTTACCCCGGCTTCGGTCTCCGGCAGCCAATGGCCTTCGCTGCCGTAGGCCGGCAGCGGGCGGAAATCGACCTGACCGCCACCGCTACGGAAGGCATCGGCCAGTTGCTTCGACAGGGCAGGCGAAAAGTAGCTGTCATTGGCCGCCACCAGCCACGTCACCTTGATGTGGGCCGCCTTGCCGAACCCGGCGGCTGCGGAAACCAGCGTATGCGGCGCGCAGACCTGGTTTGGAAAATCATTGGCGTGGCCGCCGCGGCCGGGCGCAAAGACAATGATGGCAGCGATATCCTTTGCCTGTTCGCCCGCCAATGCCAGCGCGCCCCAGCCTCCGGCCGAATGGCCGAGCACGACCATGCCCTCCGGCCGGATGAACGACTGCTTGCGCGCAAAGCCCGCGGCGGCGGCAATCTCGTCGGCAGTGGCGAGGCCGGATCTGGCGTAATCGGCATCGTCGCAGCCGCCCTGGTCCTCGAGGTATTTTCCGCCCGTGGCGCCGTGGCCTGGGCGTTCCGGGACCAGCACGGCAAAGCCGCGCGTCACCAGCCACGCCGCCAGCGCGCGGTATTCCGGTTGCGGCATTTGCGCGCGCCGCAGCACGTTCTGGGTGGTGGCGTGCGCGATCACCGCCAGCGGAAACGGCCCGGCGCCGGGCGGGCGAAACAGCACGGCATGGGCCGGCGTGGCGGGATCGGGCGACGGCACCAGCCATTGCTGCATCCGGTTCGGCTCGCCTTCTGCGCCCTGCGGGCCGAGATTTGCTTGCGCCAAAACGCTCCTTGTCCCGAGCAGGACGAGAACCGCGGCGACCACAAAAGCTCTGACGGGGGACATCAACGGGCCTGACACAGCCATTCGAGAGGTGCGGAGAAGCACCAGCAGAATACCGCCGGCGAATCAAATCCAGTGCATTTTTCCGTGAACGGATTTCACTGCGGCGTTCATCGAAGCTGTCACAGCAGGGTTTTGCCCTTCCGCACAGCAGCGAAATGCCGGGTACGGCAGCGCCTTTGTCCTCTTTCGGTACAGAAGGGTTAAAAACTGATGCAGAAAATCCACAGGTTAACCGATAATTAACGATGGACCTTGAAGGGAGGCCGCCGACTTGCTTTGATTGGGTCATGAGCACAACCCTGATCGAGGTTCGACCGGCCAAAGCTGCGGATGCAACCGCGGTGGCGTCTACCCATGACGAAGCCTGGCGCTCCGCGTATCAGGGCATCATCCCCGGCGCCGAACTTGAAAAGCTGATCAACCGTCGCGGCCCGCAGTGGTGGGATAGCGCGATCCGCAAGGGCAGCCGCGTCAGCGTGCTGGTGTTCGGCGACAAGGTTGCCGGTTACGCCAACTACGGCCGCAACCGCGCCCGCAGCCTGCACTTCGAAGGCGAGATCTACGAGCTCTATCTGCGTCCGGAATTCCAGGGCCTCGGCTTCGGCCGCCGCCTGTTCACCGCCGCCCGCCGCGACCTGGTGCAGAGCGGATTGAAGAGCATGGTGATCTGGGCGCTGTCCGACAACGATCCGGCGACGGAATTCTACCGCGCCCTCGGTGGCCGCATGGTTGCGCGCTCCTCGGAGAAGTTCGGGCCGAAGTCGCTCGACAAGGTCGCCTTCGCCTGGACCAATTGAGCTCTGCGCAAACGCGCCTCGCATTTGCCGCGTTGAAATATCGCTCTGCCTTTCAGAATCGAGCCTGATTTAGGCTTTTCCCTGCTTTGCTGCCGGTCTAAACCGCCCCTGACACGCGCCTGCTTCAGGGCGCGCTCTCTAACGCAAAGCCGGAGACTTCCATGCGTATCGACGCCATTTCCATCGGAAAAAATCCGCCGCACGAGGTCAACGTCATCATCGAAGTGCCGGTGGGCGGCGAGCCGATCAAGTACGAGATGGACAAGGATGCCGGCACGCTGGTGGTCGACCGCTTCCTCTATACGGCGATGCGCTATCCCGGCAATTACGGCTTCATCCCGCACACGCTGTCCGGCGACGGCGATCCCTGCGACGTGCTGGTCGCCAACACCCGCGCCATCGTGCCCGGCGCGGTGATGAGCGTGCGGCCGGTCGGCGTGCTCTTGATGGAAGACGAAGCCGGCGGCGACGAGAAGATCATCGCGGTGCCATCCTCGAAGCTGACCCAGCGCTACGACAAGGTGAAGAACTACAGCGACCTCCCCGACATCACGCTGCAGCAGATCCAGCACTTCTTCGAGCACTACAAGGACCTCGAGCCCGGCAAGTGGGTCAAGGTGCTGCGCTGGGGCAATGCCGAAGACGCGCAGAAGCTGATCCTGGAAGGCATCGCCCGCGCCAAGGGGAAGTGACGCTCGTGTCCCGGACGCGGTGCGGCGCGAAGTGCCGCTCCGCAGGGCCGGGACCCATTGCAGAACGTTAGACCCCGGATCTGCAGCGCACCGCTATCGCGCTGCGCGGCGTCCGGGGAACGAGAACTCCTTCAGGTCGAACCCATGCGCCGCGCCCTCCGTATCATCCGCAACATCCTGCTGCTCCTGATCGCGGCGATCGTCGTCATCGCCGGCGTGCTGGCGTTCAACACTTTCACCCACGGCTCGCGCCAGCTTCAGGTCGCAGCCGTGCCGCGCGCGACGGTCGACGCCCAGGCCGCCGCGACGCGGCTGAGCGAGGCGATCCGGTTCAAAACCATTTCGAGCTACGAAAAGCCGGAGCAGCACGCCGAAGCGCTGCAAGGCATGCAGGCGCACATCGAGAAGAGCTTTCCGGCGTTTCACGCCGCGGCCAAGCGCGAAGTGGTCGCGAAATACAGCCTGCTCTACACGTGGCAGGGCAGCGATCCCAAGGCGCAGCCGATTGGGCTGCTCGCGCATCAGGACGTGGTGCCGGTGGCGCCGGGCACCGACAAGGATTGGCAGCAGCCGCCCTATGACGGCGTCATCGCCGACGGCTACATCTGGGGCCGCGGCTCCTGGGACGACAAGGGCAACCTGTATTCGATGCTGGAAGCCGCCGAGGCGATGGCCAAGGCCGGCTTCCGCCCGAAGCGAACCATCTATTTCGCTTTCGGCCATGACGAGGAAACCGCCGGCACATCGGGCGCCAAGTCGATCGCCGCGCTATTGGCCTCGCGCGGCGTCCACCTCGATTTCGTGATCGACGAAGGCCTGTTGATCACCGAAGGCATCATGAAGGGCCTCGGCAAACCGGCGGCGCTGATCGGCGTCGCCGAAAAGGGCTACGCCACGGTGGTGCTGAACGCCCACGCCACGCCCGGCCATTCCTCGATGCCGCCGCGCGACACCGCGATCGGCATGATGAGCGCGGCGCTGGCGCGGCTGGAAGACCATCGCCTGCCGATGCAGATCCGCAGCACGGTCGGCGAAATGTTCGACACGCTGGCGCCGGAGATGTCCGGCTTCAACCGCGTGGTGCTGTCGAACCTCTGGCTGTTCAAGCCGCTGTTGCTGCGCGAATTCGAAAAGAGCGGGCCGACGGAAGCAATGGTGCGCACCACCACGGCGCTGACGATCTTCAATGCCGGCGACAAGGACAACGTGCTGCCGGGTAACGCCGAGGCAACCGTCAATTTCCGCCTGATCCCCGGTGACACCCAGGCAAGCGTGGTCGATCACGTCAGGACCACGGTTGCCAACGATCGCATTTCGATTGCGCCGTTTGCCGGCAATACCGACCCGCCGCCGGTGACGGCCACCGCCAGCCCGTCGTATCAAATGCTGAACCGCACCATCCGCGAGATCTTTCCGGATGTGGTCGTCGCGCCCGGCCTGATGGTCGCCGCGACCGACTCGCGGCACTACGTCGGCGTCACCGACAGGATCTTCCGCTTCTCGCCGGTGCGCGCCAACTCCGACGACCTCAAGCGCTTCCACGGCACCAACGAACGCCTCAGCGTCGAGGGCTATGCCGACATGATCCGGTTCTACCGGCGGCTGATCGAGAATTGCGCGGGGTGACGGTGTAACCGTCATTCCGGGATGGTCCGAAGGACCAGACCCGGAAGTTCGAACTTCCGGGTTCGATGCTTTCGCATCGCCCCGGAATGACAACCCGCCTAAACCCCCGGCGCCGGCAGCTTGTGGATCGCGCAAGCCGCGCGCAGCGTGTTCACCAGCAGACAAGCCACCGTCATCTGTCCGACGCCGCCGGGCACCGGCGTGATCGCGCCCGCGACTTCAGCCACTTCGTTGTAGGCAACGTCGCCGACGAGTTTGGTCTTTCCATCAGCGGTCGGAAACCGGTTGATGCCGACGTCGATCACGGTGGCGCCGGGCTTGATCCAGTCGGCGCGCACCATTTCGGGCTTGCCGACGGCCGCATAGACCAGATCGGCGCGGGCGCAGAGCTTGGCGAGATCGCGCGAGCGCGAATGCGCGATCGTCACCGTGGCGTTTTCGTTGAGCAGCAGTTGCACCAGCGGACGGCCGACCAGGTTGGAGCGGCCGATCACGATCGCGTTCATGCCTTCGAGCGAAGCATGTACGCTCTTGGTCAGGATGATGCAGCCGAGCGGCGTGCAGGGCGACAGTGCGTTGAAGCCGCCGGCGAGGCGTCCGGCATTGTTCGGATGCAGCCCGTCGACATCCTTGGCCGGATCGATGGCATTGATGACCGTTTCGGTATGAATCGATTTCGGCAGCGGCAATTGCACGAGGATCCCGTGCACGCTGGGATCGCGATTGAGCTTTGCAATCAGCGCCAGCAGGTCGGCCTGGGCTACGTCTTCGGGCAATTTGTGCTCGAACGAGGCCATCCCGGCGGCCTGGGTCTGCTTGTGCTTGCTGCGGACATAGACCTCGCTGGCGGGATCGTGGCCGACCAGCACCACCGCCAGCCCCGGCGTGAGCTGATGATCGCGCTTGACCCGCGCGACCTCAGCGGCGACGCGTTCACGAAGCTCCGCTGCAATGACCTTTCCATCAATGATGCGTGCCGTCATCTCAATCCTTTTTCAGCTTTGCTGCAGTGGCCAGACGCAAGGCCTCGCCAAGAACTTTGGGATCGCCGTCGACGGCAACCTGCTTCATCCGCGAGGTCGTGCCGGACAGGATCCTGACCCTGGACTTGGGCACGCCGAGCGCCTTGGCCAGCAATTCCATCACCGCGCGGTTGGCCTCGCCGCCCTCGGCGATGACGCGAACGCGGACCTTGACCACGCTGCGCCCGTTGGCAAGCGTCTCGATGCCGTCGATGTCGTCACGGCCGCCGCGCGGGGTCACCCGCAATGCAATGCTGATGCCCTCGGTGGAATAGCGCCAAGGGTCCATCAGCAGTCCATCTGCTCGGGGTCAGATGACGTTGGGATAGATGTAGTAGGCGATCACCCGCTGGACAAACATGATGATCAGAATCAGGATGATCGGCGAAATGTCGAGACCGCCCATGCTCGGCAGCACCCGGCGGATCGGCGCCAGCACCGGCTCGGTGATCCGGTAGAGGAATTCGGCCACCGCCGAGACGAACTGGTTGCGCGTGTTCACGACATTGAAGGCGATCAGCCAGGAAAGGATGGCGGACGCGATCAAAAGCCAGACATAGAGGTCGAGGACGATGATGACGATGTCGAGGACGGCGCGCATGTGTGGGGGCTCGCTGGTGGGACACCCTGCTAGATATCGGTTTGGACCCCCGCAAACAAGGGAAGTTCCCGGCAAATTGCCCCGAAATCGGGTGCTTTCACCGTTCTTGACTTGGCCTTGGGCCAGACTGTAAATGGCGCCGATTGTCGCCGCCTACAGGTCGTTTTCAGACCTGCCCAGGGCAGCCGCAACGGGGCCATAGCTCAGCTGGGAGAGCGCGTCGTTCGCAATGACGAGGTCGGCGGTTCGATCCCGCCTGGCTCCACCAGCCTTCGCAGGCTGCGCCCGCTTCGGCTGGGCAAGCCCCCTCGTGGCGAAGGCTGCCTCGTCGTAGCCCGAAGGGCGAAGACGGGCCTGGGCAAGCATTCCCCTACCTCCCCGTAAACCGCGGCGGCCGCTTCTCCATGAAGCTCGCCACGCCCTCCTTGAAATCGCTGCCCTTCAGCGCGATCTGCATCTCGCGATTGGCGTCGATTGTCGCTTCCGCCAGCGTTTGGAACGGAACGTCGTAGAGCTGGCGCTTGATCACCGAGATCGCGCTCGGCGAGACGAAGTCGGCGAGGTCGCGCGCGTAAGCATAGGTCTGTTCGCGCAACTGGTCCGGCGGGTAGATCCGGTTGACGAGCCCGATGCGCAGCGCCTCGTCGCTAGTGACCCGGCGCGCCGACATCAGCAGGTCGAGCGCGTTGGCGTGGCCGACCAGGAGCGGCAGCATCCAGCTAATGCCGTGTTCGGCGATCAGCCCGCGGCGCGAGAACGCGGTCGTGAACACGGTATTGTCGGCGGCGAAGCGCAGGTCGCAATACAGCGCATGCACCATGCCGATCCCTGCGGTGGCGCCGTTCAGCATGCCGATGATCGGTTTCGGGATCGCCGGATAATAGCCGTAGCGCGTCTGCCAGTCGGCGCGGCGGTTCATGTCGAACGGCGTGTTCTCGCCGCGCCGGATCTCGCTCGGATCGATCGCCTTCAATCCTTCCATGTCGGCGCCGGCGCAGAACGCGCGGCCCGCGCCGGTCAGCACGATGACACGAACATTGTCGTCGGCCGCGGCGGTTTCCATCGCGTGGCGCACGTCGCGCTCCATGATTGCGGTCCACGCATTCATGCGGTCGGGGCGGTTGAGCGTGATGGTCGCGATCTTGTCGCTGACGTCGTAGAGAATATGCTGATAGTCCACGGCGATCTCCCTTTGATCTTCTTCTTGGGAGCGACCCTAGCACATTCACGGATATTGAAAGACGCGGTGAAATTCCGCGTGGCGGCTATTCGGCGGCTTCGGAAGCGATCGAGCTCGGCATGCGCTTGAGCCAGCCGTCGATGAAGTGCTTCAGCCACGCCCGCTCGCTGACGTCATGTATCGCGCGATCGGCGAAATGTAGATGACGCGGTTGCGCGCCGGGCGACTCCATTCGCACGCAGCCGCGCGTGGTCCAGCGATGCATCATCGCGTAGGTCACATCGGGGTGGAACTGGAGGCCGAAGGCGTGGCCGTGCTGAAACGCCTGCACCGGGAAGTCGTTGCCTTCGGCCAGCAGTTCACTGCCCCACGGCAACTGAAATCCCTCGCCGTGCCAATGGTAGACGCGCTCCGGCCAGTCCGGGCATAGCGCTCGACCGGCTTCGGTCGGGCGGATCGAATAATAGCCGCACTCGACCCGGCCTTCCGGATGCGGCGCGACCTGAGCGCCCAATTGTTTTGCAAGCATCTGCGCGCCGAGGCAGATGCCGAGAAACGGCCGCTGCTCACGCAGGGGGACTTCGATCCAGTCGATTTCCCGGCGGACATAGTCGTCGGAATCATTGGCGCTCATCGGGCCGCCGAAAATGACGGCGCCGGCATGCCGATCCAGCGTTTCCGGCAAGGTATCGCCGAACCGCGGACGGCGGATATCGAGGGGATGGCCGAGGGCGCGAAGCGCATTGCCGACCCGGCCGGGCGTCGAGGTTTCCTGATGCAGGACGATCAACACCGGCAGCAGCGGGGCCGGCTCGGGCGCAAACACCCTTCTCCGCCCCGGAAAGGGCAGGATGTTGTCGCGATTCTTGCTCGACCCGAACGCCATCGACGTCGCCTTGGGTATCTCAACCGAAACCATACCTAAGTGAGTCTTAATTTCGGGTGAGTTCACATGAACTTGCAGAAATAATAAGCAAGTCGCGGGCCAGATGTGTCCGAAGTCACTTTTGGATCAAAAACGGCGGAATTGTCAGCGTTGGCGCAGTTGCAGCCGGCCGACCGCGCCCAAGATGAACCCGCGCGGGAACAGCCGGAGCAGGAACGGCACGATCTTGATGCCGATCCCCGGCAAGACTGCCCGCTGGTTCGCCATCAGGCCGTTATAGGCCTGCTGCGCCACGCTGGACGGCGAGACATTGAGCACGACCGAATCGAAGCCGGGCGTGAGCCCGGCGCGGGCCTGGAATTCCGACGGCACCGGGCCCGGGCAAACCACCGTGACCCGGACGCCGCGCGGCGCCAGTTCGGCGCGCAACGCTTCGGTGAAGGACAGCACATAGGCTTTGGATGCGTAATAAACCGCCATGCCCGGCCCCGGCAGAAAGCCCGCGATCGAACCGATATTGAGGATGCCGCCGCGGTTGCGGATCAATTGATCGGAGAATCGCAGCGACAGATCGGTCAGCGCGCGGATGTTGACCGCGATGATGTCGAGCTGGTCGGCGCGGTCACGCTGGACTGCTCTGCCGAACACCCCGAAGCCGGCATTGTTGACGACGTACTCGACGTCGAGGCCTTTGTCGGTCAATGCCTGCGCGATCTTGTCGCCGCAATCGGGCTCTGTCAGATCGCAGGGAATTACGACGGGCGCGATGCCGCCCTTGGCCGAGATCTCGTTCGCCAACTCCGTCAAGCGATCGCCGCGCCGCGCCACCAGCGCCAAACGATGACCCTTGGCGGCAAACACCCTCGCCAGTTCGGCGCCTATGCCCGCCGACGCACCGGTAATCAGCGTCACACGCTCGGTCACGATTGAAAGCTCTTCGTTGAGTCTGGGGTTACGTCGCAAACAGCGCGACGAGAGCATAGGGTTGCGGTGTGACGCAACCCACCGGCGGACATATCGGCATGCAACCCCGCGCTGCCCGGCTGGAAAACGCAGTATTTCCGGGCTTCGCGCGCTCCGGCGCGCACATTAAAGTTTCGTTATGTTGAATAACAGACACACCGTGCACGGTGCCTCAGAGCGCAGCGCCCGCCGATGTCTTGCCGCCAGCAGACGGAATCGATTGCCGCTCCGCCACGCGATGCTTGAGGTCGATCCGGTCGCGCGAGGAAATGCCGAGCAAATCGGCGGCGCGCCAGACCACGTTGTCCTCGAACTCGCTGACCTGGCCGTCCGCGTATACCAGCTCCCACATCATCTCGATGATGCGCAGCCGGCCCTCTTCATTGACCGAGCGCATGATGACACTGGTGAAATGATAGAGATCGACCGCCTCGCCCTCGACCTTGGTGGCCGACGCAATCAACCGGTCCGCGGTGCCTGGATCGAGCTTGAAGCTACTCTCGATCAGGCTGTGCAATTTGCGTTTCTCGACCTCGGTCGGCTCGCCGTCGAGCGAGACCACGTGCACCAGCAGCGCAGTCGCCGCCAGACGATAGCCGGTATCGTCGAATGCGCGATCTTCCTGGGCGCTGGGGGCGACAATGTCGGCAATGAACTGGCGAAGTCCGTCAAGCATCGGGATCTCTGTCCGGTGAGGTTTTGATATGGATTATATGGCGTGGAAACCGGACCGGCGCAATTGGAGCAGGTGACGCGAACGGCATTACGTTTCGGCAATGTCAATGTTGGCCGGTCGTTCCGGGGCGATGCGAAGCATCGAACCCGGAAGTTCGAACTTCCCCGATGCGCAATTGCGCATCTGAGGTTCGCTTGGCGCCCCGGAATGACGACAATCCTCACGGTATTTCATACACCACGATCTTGTCGGCGATACCGCGCAACGCGGCTTCCTTCTTGATCGGCTTGATCGCCTCTTTTTCCAGGATGGTGGCGACCGCGGGTGAATCGATCACCGGACCGGTGATGTGAATCTCCTGTGATGTCGACAGGCTCTGCACCCGGGCTGCGATATTGACGGTCTGGCCGAAATAGTCCTGGCGCTCGTTGAGCATCACGGCGAGGCACGGGCCTTCGTGAATTCCTATTTTCACGATCAGATCCTCGGTGCCGCGCGCGAGGTTGAGCGCTGCCATCGCGGCGCGCATCCGAAGCGATGCGGCCATTGCATGCTCCGGCTGGTTGAAAGTCGCCATCACGGCGTCGCCGATGGTTTTTACGACGGCACCTTTTTCCGACGAGATGATTTCCAGCAGCGCGTGAAAGTGCGCACGCACCAGGTCGAACGCGGCGAGATCGCCGACCCGTTCATAAAGCGCGGTCGATCCCTTCAGGTCGGTGAACAGGAAGGTCAGCGACGTAATCTTCAGTCGCTGGTCGACGTTGAGGTTGTCCGCCTTGTAAACGTCGCGGAAGGTCTGGTTGGTCAACATCCGCTTGGCGGTCAGGAACGGCTTGCGCACGCCGAGCAGATGATGGAGGCCGTCGGCGGCAATGAATACCGACGGCAGCACTCGCACATCGGTCTGGTTGTCGAGCGACAGCCGCAACGGACCGGGACGCATGGTCATGGTTCCGGTCGGGGCCTGCACCTTGTTGTAGATCAGCGAGAGTTGCTGACGCCCCTTGGTCGGCTCGCCCTGGACATCGATGAAGGTCGCGGCATGCGTCACCGGTTCGAACACGATGATGAACTGTGCCGGCAGTTGCAGCGACAGCACGGCTTTCTCGCCCGCCGGCAGTTCCAGCGCGTCCAGCGTCACCTCGTCGGTCAGCGCCGCAAACGATTCCTTGTTCAGGTCGATGCCGGAGCTCCAGAATATCTGCTTGTAGTATTCCCAGATCGGCAGCGTATTCGGATCGTGCGCAGCGATCCGCCTGACCCGCGGGCTGACGGTGAAGGCGACCTCGACCTGCTCGTCGACCGAGGCCTCGTAGCCGGCCGCGCACAGCGCACAATTGTAGTCGTCATGCCGCAGCGACTTCAGCGTGGTATGCGCATCGAGCACCCCGCCGCAGCCGGGACACAGCACGTTCCAGGAAAGTTCGAACAGGCCGAGCTGCGACGCGTGGAGAAAGCCGGAGATGACCCGCTCCTCGTCGAGCCCGGTTTGCCGCGCGAAATCCAGCACATTGACGCGGTTGAGTTCGGGGTCTGCGCCATCAGCGATCAGGCGCGCAATGGCATCCGCCACCGCAGGGTCGGCGGTCTGCTTCAGCACGGAAACCTGGGCGTCGACATTGTTCATGGCATGCAGCCTCAATGAAATCGCCGCGGTATTCCGACGATAGGATCACCTTGGCGTAATAGCAAACATCGGCGACCGGTCCGGCTGGGTGGTCACCACGCCGAGCGGCATCACCGGCTCCTTGTCGAGCAGGCTGACCCGGAACGCGCCGATCATCTTGGCCAGCGCCAGGGTTGCTTCCACCAGCGCGAAATGTGCGCCGATGCAGACGCGCGCACCGACCCCGAACGGCAGATAGGCGAAGCGATCGGGCGGCGGACCGGTCATGAAGCGGGACGGATCGAACGCGTTCGGATCGCGCCAGAGCTTCTCATGCCGGTGCAGCAGCCACGGCGCGATCAGAATGACGTCGCCCTTGCGGACCGGCATGCCGGCGATCGTGTCCGGCCCTGCCGCCGCGCGCGCGATCAGGAAGGCCGGCGGGTAGAGCCGCATGGTCTCGTCGAGCACCGCGCGGGTGAACTTCAGGCGATCGAGATCGAGCGCGCCGTCGACGGTGGCGCCCTGCACTTCGGCCGCGACCTGTTCCTGGGTAGCGGGATCGAGCGACAAAAGATACAGCGCCCAGAACAGCGCCGTGGCCGTCGTCTCATGGCCGGCGAGAATCATGGTGGCGACCTCGTCGCCGAGCTGCTCGTCGGAAAACGCCTCGCCTGTCTCCGGATCGCGCGCCGCGTCCATCAGATCGAACAGATCCTTGGGCGGGGCGCCCTCGTTCTTGCCGGCGGCGCGGCGCTCGGTCATCAGCATGCCGACGAAGGCGGTCCAGCGCTTGCGAAAGCGGGCGCGCGAGAAATCCTGCGGGCTCGGCCAACTCAGTGGCAACAGCAAATCCAGCAAATGCGGCTTCGCCAGCCGGTCGCCATACTCCATCACGAAATCGCGCAGCGTGGCGCCGTGGCGATCCATCCCGAACGAAAACATCGTACGGCCGGCGATCTCGAGCGTCATCCGCTGCATCGCCTCGCGCAGATCCACCGGCGCGTTGCTGGCGGCCCTGAGCTGAGCGATCGTCTCGTCGGTCGCCGCCAGCATGTGCGGAACCAGCGTCGTCACCGCACGCGGCGTAAAGGCCGGCGCCAGCGTCCGGCGCTGATGTTTCCAGGCGCGTCCCTCTGCGATCAGCAGCCCCTCGCCGAGGATCGGACGCAACACGCGGAAGCCGGCCGGCGTGCGGGTGTAATTCTCGTAGTTGTCGACCAGCACATGCCGGATCGCATCCGGCGTGTTCAGGATGAAGCTGCTGCGCCCGAAAAAGCGGCCGCAGATGAGATCTTCCTCATAGGCACGCTGACCCCAGGTGGCGAGCACGTTTTCGCGCATCACCTGCATCCGCCCCAGCGCGCCCATGGTCGCGGGTGCGCGCGGCGGCGTCGGCGGCACCAGCAGCTTTGGCGCGACTGATGTATCGTAGGCTTCGGCAATACTCATACAGTCCTCGCTCGAACCTCAGCAAACTCCGCGATCCCGACGCCTTGAAGGCACCGGGGCCCCGCAGGACAGCTAATAAGTCAGTTCGGCAACCGCAATCCGGTTTTCCGACGCAGGCCAGGCCCTCGCCACGATCCGCTCCTGGTTGAAGATCGCCACCACCGGGCGGCCGACCTCCGCCGGTGAGATCCGCACCGTCGTGACCGAGTCCGTCGGCACATCCGGCTTCACATCGGTCGGCTGCTTGCCGTCGATCAGCACGATGTCGCGCGGCAGGCCGAAATAGCCGCGCGGCCGCGACATCAGCACCACGGCGCCGGCGCCAGCATCGGCAGGTCCGAGCGCCCTCGCCGCGCGCAGGTGCACGATGTCGGACGAGCGCGGGAACGGCGAACGGTAGAAATGCGTCGTGGTCGATCCCGCCGACGTCATGACGAATTCGAGATACCATGCGGGTTCTACTTTGGCCGGACCCCAGCGTCCGTCCGCGCCGGTCTGCGACGAATGAATCGGGCCACCGATCCGCCCGCCGGTGTCGGCGGAGACGCGATAGACATCGACCGACGCGCCCGACACCGGACGGTTGGTTTGAACGCCGCCCGGCGTGCCCGTCACCAGTCCGCTCAGGCTGACTTCCGCCTCCGGCACAATCTCGATCCGCGACGGTTCGCGCCCCGCGATGAATTTGTAGATCTCGCGGAACGCGCGCGGATGAAACGCGACCTCCCGGTGATCGACCGCGCCGAGCACGAGGTTGGTCGCGCCCTTCAGCGCCGGGCCTTCTGCGGTGACGCCGGTCGGCGTGCCCGGCTTGCCAACGAAGCGGCCGTCGGCTTGCGCATATTTGTCCATGCCGTCGCTGCGCAAGGTCAGGAACGCGGTGCCATCAATCACTTCGCTTTCGCCCTCGTTCAAGCCGCGCAGGAACGGACCGCGGCCGTTGAACTCGCCGCCGAGGCCCTCATCCCAGGCATATGCGCCATGGTTGAGACAGCCGCACAGCACCGCATGACTGACGTCGGCGCCGCCGCCGTTCTTGATGTAATTCCGGATCGAATTGCCGCCGCGCGAATTGCCGACCAGCGCGATCCGTGCCGCGCCGGTGCGACGCTTCAATTCCTTGATCGCTTCGCCCAGTTCGCGGCGCTGATCTTCAGTGGAGGAGCGGCCCGCCTGCTCGACCTTGTCGTCGGTGCGCGCCAGCGGATCGGTGAAATTGATCGCGAACATTTTCTCGCGCGGTACGCCGTTGGATTCCATTCGCCACATCGCGGTGATCCAGAGCGCCGCATGGTCGCCATTGCCGTGCACGAACAGCACCGGCGGCATTTCCACTGGCACCGGCGCGACGGGAGCCGGCTGGGCGAAGGCGGAAAGGCCGAATGGGCCGGCCAGCACCGGCAGCGTCCCGGCAGCCCCGAGGATCGTCCGCCGCGATATGCTCATTCTGGAACCTCCCGTTACGTTTCAATACTTTAGCTGTGCTGTAGCGCCCCGGAAAGCGGCGGAACCACTGGACAGGGCAGGGTTTTCGCAGGCATCACTTTAAATTCCAATGGAATCAAGCCGGTGACAGCCGGCCAGCGGAACGGGACATGATCGACCAGCCGAAGCGCCCTTTCTTTGCCGCCGACAGCATTGCGGCGCCGCTGCGCCACTCGGTTTTCCGCCGCATCTGGCTCGCCAGCCTCGTCTCCAACCTCGGCATCCTGATCCAGGGCGTCGGCGCGGCCTGGGCAATGACGCAGATGACGTCGTCCGCCGACAAGGTGGCGCTGGTGCAGACGGCGCTGATGCTGCCTATCATGCTGATCTCGATGCCGGCCGGCGCCATCGCCGACATGCACGACCGCCGCATCGTGGCGTTGGTCTCGCTCGCGATCGCGCTAACAGGCGCGACCGCGCTCACCGTACTGGCGTGGCTCAACCTCGTGACGCCGAATATCCTGCTGGCGCTGTGCTTCGTGGTCGGCAGCGGCATGGCGCTGTTCGGACCGGCCTGGCAGGCCTCGGTCAGCGAACAGGTGCCGACCGAAACGCTGCCGTCGGCGGTGGCGCTGAACGGCATCAGCTACAACATCGCGCGCAGTTTCGGCCCCGCGGTCGGCGGCATCGTGGTGGCGAGCGCCGGTGCGGTGGCGGCCTTTGCGGTCAACGCGGTGATGTATCTGCCGCTGATCGTCGTGCTGTTCCTGTGGAACAGGGTCAGCGAACCGTCGCGGCTGCCGCGCGAACGGCTCAACCGCGCCATCGTCTCCGGCGCGCGCTACATCACCAACTCGCCGTCGATCCGCATCGTGCTGTTGCGAACGCTGGTCACCGGCCTGATCGGCGGCTCGGTATCGGCGCTGATGCCGCTGGTCGCGCGCGACCTGCTGCATGGCGGCGCGCAGACCTACGGCATCATGCTCGGCGCTTTCGGCATGGGGGCGGTGATCGGCGCGCTCAATATCGCCGAGGTGCGCCGGCGCATGAGCGGCGAAGCCGCGATCCGCGCCTGCGCGATCTCGATGTCGGGCGCGATCGCAGCGGTCGCGATCAGCCATGAACCGGTGTTGACGGCGGCGGCGCTGGTGATCGCCGGCGGCGTCTGGATGCTGGCGGTCGCCCTGTTCAACATCGGCGTGCAGCTCTCGGCGCCGCGCTGGGTCGCGGGCCGCTCGCTGGCGGCGTTCCAGGCCGCCATCGCTGGCGGCATCGCGCTGGGGAGCTGGGGCTGGGGACACCTGACCGATGTCGCCGGGGTCGAGACGGCGCTGTTGGTATCCGCCGGATTGATGCTGCTGTCGCCGCTGCTCGGCATCTGGCTGCGGATGCCGCCGATCGGCGCCCGCAACGAGGCCGCCACCGAAGCGCTCGCCGATCCCGAAGTGCGATTGTCGCTGACCGGCCGCAGCGGCCCGCTGGTGGTCGAGATCGAGTACCGCGTCGCGCAGGACAATGCGCGGTCGTTCCACAATGTGATGCAGGACGTGCAGCTCAGCCGCCAGCGCAACGGCGCCTATGGCTGGTCGATCGCGCGCGACATCGCCGATCCCGAATTGTGGACCGAGCGCTATCACTGCCCGACCTGGCTGGATTACCTGCGCCAGCGCAACCGTTCGACGCAGTCCGAACGCGCGCTGCATCAGCAGGCGATCGACTTCCATTGCGGACCCGAACCGATCCGGGTCCGCCGCATGCTGGAGCGGCCGTTCGGCTCGGTGCGCTGGAAGGAAGAGACGCCCGACGTCGCCGCCAACGAAGTGTTGCCGGTGGTCGCGACCGCGGCGGGCAGCAGTACGTAAGGGCTTCCCGGAACCGTTTAATGGGGGCCAGATTCAAAATCTGGAAAACAACCCCATGCACAGTAGGATTGGGGGCGGGAAAAGGGGCGCGAAGCCCCCAGCACGTCATTCCGGGGCGACACGAAGTGTCGAACCCGGAAGGTCGAGATTATTGATCGAACTTCCGGGTTCACGCTTCGCGTGCCCCGGAATGACCGACAGCCCCTACTGCCCGTGGCTCGCCAGCATGGCCTGGCAGGCCTTGCTGATGCGGGCGCGGTTGGTCTTCAGGCACATCAGCACGACCTGGTCGCCGTCCTGCATCTGGGCCCGGCAGAACCGCGAGACGTCGCGGGCGCAGGCGTCATGGCCCTGCTGCGCCTGGGCCACAGACGCGACCAGAACCAGCGGAATCACGAAAAGAATCTTGCTCATGGATAAGCCTTCACAACCGATGGACGCGATGGGGGCGTTCTATAGCGTTTTCGGGCGAAGGGGAAACCGGTTCGCGGCAGGCATACGCCGCGCGGCACCGGGACGGAACCGGAAAAGCGCCTGCGTCTGATCGCCGCAAGCGCCTCCGGGAAAACAAGGATCCGGCGTTATTGCGCGGCGAGCTTGCCGGACTTCTGGGCGGCGAGATCGCGGTCCAGCACGGTGCGGCAGCCCGTGGAAAGGCTGGCGCGCTTGCTGATCATGCAGGAGGTGATCGCCGGGATATTGGGGATCTCCGAACTGCACAGCCGGAACGCATCGCCGGTGCACATTTGCTGCGCTTCAGCGCTGAAAGCGAAGCTCGCGGTCGACGAAACCGCCGAGATCGAGGCGGCAAAGGCCAGCGTTAAACCGGCGGTGCGAAGGGTGCTGGAGAGGGTAGCGGTCATGGTCGGCTCCCGTTGGCGCCGCGCGTAGCGGGCCCGTTGTTCGATGCCCCGACCATGCGCCGGATCGCGCTCTCCGACCGTGACCGACATCACACTGGCCAAGCGCCTACTTTTGTTGACCAAACCGGTTCGTGTTGGGGAGGCGTTAAGACCTTGTTCGCATTAATGGCACGTCGCGTGTGTGTACCCTGCGTATGTGGAAAGAGTAGCGATGCGTAATGCGTTCGGCCTGATGCTGGCCAGTGTTGTTGCGGCGGTTGCGATCGCCGGAGTTTGGTTCTGGACCTCCTCGCCGCGTG
>Ga0209023_10000922_pt1 | contig 41578 bp, 42 predicted proteins | sample LakOneMetagenome_FD_187468 | JGI IMG/M metagenome (GOLD analysis project Ga0209023, IMG submission 187468) | Freshwater and sediment microbial communities from Lake Erie, Canada (SPAdes) (version 2) | ecosystem: Environmental > Aquatic > Freshwater > Lentic | place: Lake Erie, Canada...
GAATACAAAAGAAATCTATTTTATGTAGTAGTACCAACTCCAACCCAAACCTACAAATCTAAAAGTATTCTCTTTGATGTCTGGCTGTAGGCAACCATCCAACCGATTAACCCTCGCAGGGTTTGAAACCCTGCGAGGGTTAAAAAAAGAATTAAAAAGAAATCTATTTCATGTAATAGCACCAGCTCCATCCCAATCCAGAGTTCCAATTATCTATTTAACAAGGTGGAGGAAGATGGTAATGTAAGTTGTTGTTGATTTGCTAAATAAAAACCGACTAGTTTCCTAATCGGTTTTCATTTTTTTTTAATTTCTTTTGGTATAATGAGCATTAAAATAATTAATTTTAATTTTCTGTAATAATTGAAACAAACTCCCCAACAACCCTCATTTCTGAACCATTTTCTTCATTGATAATAATGTTCTTATATGAACTATCAAATGAATTTGGTCTTAAAACAATTGATTTGTGTTCATAGCCTTCTTCGGATACAATCTTTTCACTCGAATAAGTCTTAATCGTATACGCAGAATTGAAATCTTGATCTTGAATATCAAAATTTTCAACTAAAACTATCTTTCCATTTCTACTACCTCCTGTATATTGTTTGAATAAACAAATTGAGCCATTTGGAATTGTTTTATTCATTGATTCTCCAATAATTTTACAAGCAAAATAACCGCTATCCTGTTTGATGTTTTTGGGTCCTTCAATTAAAGTAAAATCTTTTTCAGATTGCATTTCACTAAAAGTACCAGCAGCTGCATAAAAATTATATAGAGGTATAGGGTTTAATAGCTTATTTTCAGGGTTCTTTGATTCAACTAAAATCTGATTAGAAGAATTATTTTGAATATCTTCGGATGTTATATAGCTATATATTGTGCTTTCCACAGGATTTTTCAATTCTAAAATTACTTTGACAACAGGAACATTTTTATCGCTATCATTTTTAATTGTAGTTTCAGCAAAAGAATCATCAATAGGTTTTACATCGCCCATATAATAAAAATCAGTGCCTTCACCATTATGTTTTTTCATAAATAAAGGAAGTCTTAATTTATTATTATGATTTTTAATTGCAGCAAGAGTACTATTTGATAATCTTCTTTGAGGTTTAGAATACCATAGAAATTGTGAAGAATTGAGAAATTTTTCTGGAAACTTTGTTGAAGAAGCAATATTTTCCTCTTTATGATAATTCACAAAAATCGGACATGTATCCTTATTAATTTTATAACCATAAACTGTTGCTTCTTCATTTAAATCCCAATTCAAAATGCGACATACATCTTTTCTAGAATATTTTTGATATAACATAAATCCATCAAAAAATGTTTCTTTTTTGTATAATTTGTTAAATGAAAAAATCGAATATTCTATATTATCATTTAAAAAATCTTTAAATGTTTTGTTTTCGAGAATTCTTTTAAAAGATTTAGAAAATTCTAATTTATTACCTTGTTCTTCTAATATATCTTGCTCTTTTCTAACAAATTTAAAATTCAAATTATTAATACATGATTTAAATGTTTCAATAGTAATGTTATAACCATATGTAGAGATAATTATATTTTTAATTTTTTCAAAATCAGTTGATTTTCCAAACATCAATGATTTTAAAATAAAATATTCCTCTATACGCTTACCATTGTTTATTTCCTTAGAAAATAATTCTAAAAGTTTAATCTCTTGTACAGATAAATCAGATTTATAATCTTTCTCAACTTTTAAGACGAAATTGTAATATGAGTTAGAATAATTTACATACAAATAAGGATCTCTAGAACCATGTTCAATAAAATCCATCATCATTGGAATCCTACCAAGCTTGTATTTCAAAAGGTTATAATCTTTCTTTAAATCAGTAAACAATTGCATGTTAGCTGAATCAATAGATTGAAATATTTTTTCTTTTGTTATTTCATCAAAATTAATCGTAGAAGCACCCGGAATCATCCTGCTGCCATCTGTAATTAACTTCCTTAAAGAATCTTTATTATAAGAAGTGTCTCCATACAATGCGACAGGAATTAAATAATTATTTTCATAATTCCCAATGAAGTCGATAACAGTTACATAGCTTTTTCCATCAACTTTTCTTAACCCTCTACCTAACTGCTGAATAAAAATAATTGCAGAATCTGTAGGACGCAGCATAATAATCTGATTGATTTTTGGAATATCAATTCCTTCGTTGAAAATATCAACTGTAAAAATGTAATCAAGTTTTTCACTTAGATTATCAGTCTCTAATTTTTCAATAGATTTAGCTCTTTCTTCTTCTGTACTTTTTCCTGTTAAGGCAACTGTTTTATACCCTTTCAGGTTGAATAATGTAGATAATTCAATTGCTTCTTCAACTTTCCTGCAAAAAATTAGGCATCTAATAATACCATTGTCAGTGCCATAGAAATTTGATTTTTCAATTATTCTGTTTACTCTTTCACTTGATATTAATAAATTAAAATCTGATTTATCATCAAACTTATTATTGTCAATTATTAAATCAGTTACTCCATAGTAATGAAATGTACTCAACATTTCTTCCTCCATTGCTCTATTCAATCTAATCTCATAGGCAATATTATGATCGAACAATTGAAAAATATCATTTCCATCAGTTCTTTCAGGTGTAGCCGTCATTCCTAAAAGAAATTTAGGTTCAAAATAATCTAATAAACGTAAATAAGAGTCCGCACCAGACCTATGAGTTTCATCAATAATTATATAATCAAAGTGATCTTTTGAGAAGTTTTCTAAGTGTGTTGATTTTGAGATTGTTTGTATTGTTGAAAAAACAAAATCACAATCTAAATCTCTTTTTTCACCAGAGTAAAGCCCCATAGTTTTATTTTTCCCAAAAACTTTTTGAAATGTTTTTAAAGAATCTTTTGCAATTGTTAGCCTATGAACTACAAATAATAATTTCTTAGGTTTAAAAGCTTTTGCATCAAAAGCCGAAAGATAAGTTTTACCTGTACCCGTAGCAGAAATAATTAAAGCTTTATTCTTTTTATCTTCTCGTAATTTTTTTAAATTTTCCAATGCTTCTACTTGCATTGAATTAGGAGTAATTATTGTTTGAGAATCAATAAAACTATTATTAGAATTTTCCTTATTTAGAAGAAATTGATTCTGATAAATTTCTTTGTAATGCAACAAAAAATCTTTCGTTACAGGTGTAGCTTTTTTAAAATCAGATTGAAATTCATTGATTACTTTTTCTACAATACCACTATCATCTAATGCAGAAACTTTAATATTCCATTCTTTATTTGTTGATAAAGCCTGAGCCGTTAAGTTACTACTTCCAACAATTAGATTGTAATGTTCTTTATTTTTAAAGATGTATCCTTTTGCATGAGCGTTTCCGGTTGTAGCAATCCTCAAGTCTATATTTTTGAATTGTAATAATCTTTTAAGTGCTTCAGGTTGTGTAAAGTTTAAGTATTGAGAAACTAAAATTTCGCCTTTTATACCGCGATTTTCTAGTTCTTTTAATTTGTTGATAATAGTAGCGACACCACTCGTAGTAACAAATGCTACAGAGATATAAAAATAATTACAATTTTCAAGCTCGTGTAGTATAGTTGAAAGAACTTTTTTGGGTGGATTTTTTTGATTGACAAGCAATTCAGGTTGAAATGCAACGTCAGATATATTATTTTTATCAATAAAACCAGTCTGTAAGCTAGAATTAAATATTTTAATTAACTTATCCATTCATTATTAATTTTTTCATTATCGGTACATCAGCTGCAGCCCAGTCTAAGTTTATTAATTCTTCTTTTTTCAACCATTGAAAGTTGATATGTTCTGTCAATGTCAGTTCTTTATTTTCACACTCACAAATAAAGCTATGCATCGTTAAATGAAAGTCAGGATATTGGTAATTTACAGTCATAAACTCATCCTTAACTTTAATCTTCATTTTTAATTCTTCAAATATTTCTCTTATAATTGTTTCCTCTTTTGTTTCGCCAATTTCCATTTTACCACCTGGAAATTCATATTTTTTAGAAATATAATCTAACTTATTCAGTCCTCTCTGAACACATAGTATTTTATCCTCGTAAAAGATAATAGCTGCTACTACTTCAATGCTTTTCATTAATTTTTATTATTGAGAATTATAAAACTTCTTTTTAGATTTCAAAAAACAATGATTAATTAAAATCCCAAACTTCCCCAAACTTACTGATATTCCACCACACAAAAAAACATTTTCTACAGTAAATATTCACCAACTCTTACCCCAAAAAAACACCATCCCCAAATGTTAAATCACGCACTTTATCTAAAATATCAGCATTTCATCTAATTTTTTTTCACACAAAAACCATTTTCTAATAAATTTAAGTTCATCAAGTGACGTAACTCCTTGCAATCCAACACCAGTTAATCCTTAATACATTTATACCATGAGAACACAAGAAAGAATTTACAACACCAAAGACGTCGACATGCTACTATCAATCGATACCATTATCGACGCAGCCATTGCCAACAAAGCGTTTCTGCAATCCAAACGCTCCAATTGGGCAGATCCTTTTTTTGACGATATCAAGCAACGCATCAACGATGTCATTCAAAACTACCTCGGAGTAGACAGCGCCAAACAACTTCGCGAAGCCACAATGGTAGTCAAAACAATCCAAGCCAATGCCCTTAGAGAATTATCCGAAATCAAAGTCCAAATAGAACAAGATTTCAAACCAACTCCCGATAGAAAAGACGAAATCTTAAACCAATTAGGGTTCACAGCATACTATATTACAGCCTATTCCAAAGACCAAGAAGCTTTAATAAACCTGCTATTTCAATACAAAACCAACCTAACCCCAACCCTCAAAGCAGAAATTGTGGACAAAGGTACCGCCCAAGCAGCCCTAGATGCCATTTTAGTTTATGCCGATACACTGAAAGACGCCGACGTACTTCAAGAAGGCACCAAAGGAACACGTAAAGAAATCACAAGCGAAGCCATAATGGCTTTCAACGAAATTTACAGCACCGTGTCAAGCATAGCCATTATTGCCGCCAAGTTCTACAAAGCAGAACCAGTCAAAAAAGACCAGTTCACTTTTTCAAAAGTTTCCAAAGCACTCAATAGGGTAGCAGCACCTAAAAATATAGTGCCTCCAGCGGCATAAAAATTCAAATAATTTCTAAATCCATACCTCACCCAAACTATAAATAGGGTCGAAGTATGGATTTTTTCATGCCCAAAATTACGTTAGCCAATCCATTCCACTCATTAGCCAAACCATTCAGGTCGTTAGCCACTTAATCTGGGAATTAGACATACATTCTGTACAATAAGCAGGTCTATTTTGTTCGTTAGCCAATACTGCTAAACCGTTAGCCAAACAATCTAGTCATTAGCCAATGCTGCTAGTCTTTTAGCCAAACAATCGGGACGTTAGCCAAACAATCTAGACGTTAGCTACTACTGCTAGACAATTAGCCAGCCAAAATCGTTTAGCCAGAACAAATCCGTTAGCCAGAAAACAATCAATCTAGTTTTACTTTCTATAGTGATTGAAGGAAAGTTTTTTTTAAAAGTAAAGTCAGGTCTGAATCCTAGTAAAATAAAAAAACCGATTAGTTTCCTAATCGGTTTTCTTTTGCGGAGAGTGAGGTACTCACACCGCATATACTATTTTACTGATTATCAATTAGTTGTCGTTGTTCATGACGCGTCAACGTCACAAGTTGCAAAATGTTTTTTGGCAGGGCGACCGTTAATGCCAAAATCCCCTTTACAACGGTTCAAATTTAGAAAGAATCCCGAACCTAAACAATAAATTTTTAATTTATTTTCATTTATCAAAATCACCAATTCAAAATCTCAATGCTGCAATTTTTCACTCCAGCAAATTGATAAAAAAACACACTCCCATTACCAAAAATATTTTCACTCACTCATCTGCTGCGAAGCATTGATTTCACTCGTTTTTTTAGGGCAATTTTTAAAATCATATCTCTAGGGCAATAGGGCAATTCATATATATATATGAATTGCCCTATTGCCCTGGGTGATTTTGGGTAGAAAACATATAACAAAATAAATTGTTGTTGACCCTATTTGACAATATAAAAAAATACATTTGTTTATTTAACGTAAAAAATTTTTAATGAGAGAAACCCTGACACCAATTATCAATGAGCTGGCCTCACGCAAAGTGGAATGGTCGCCAAAGCAAAGAGTGAAAATAAATCTCTTTGAAGAAGAACTTGAACCAGGTATCCGTATCAATACCTTTGGCTCTATAAACCAATACAGGCTCTACCTGGCTAAAATTTATGATGAAGCCAAGGTTGTTATTGAATTGGAAATTTCGCAGTCTATTGCACCTTTGAATGCAATGGGATTGCTGGAAGATTATTTGATTCTTATAAAAGAAAATCAAATTACCTACCTGCCTGATAATTTTGACTTCATACTTTTTTCGGTCGAATTTAAAAGTGCACCCCAATTCAAAGACGCGGCAAATGATGCCATAAAAAAAACTTCAATATTTTGTAGAAGCACAAAAAGAGCTCCTTTCCAAGCTTGATTTGTTTATCCGTGCAAAAATTAGAATTGCCCGACAAAACAATCTACCAAGGGCTGATTTCACTAAGCATCTACAAGCTGAAATCAACCAAATCTTACCCCAACAAACCTCTTTATTTGTTGAACAAAACAGACCAATTCCAAAACTGCACTGGAACAATTCTGACACTGCTTTGCTTGAATTAATGATAGCTTTACAACGTTCAGGAGCCATTGTTGCTGAACAAGGCAAGCTAAGTCAACGACAAATATTGCAGATTGCCGAATGGTTGTTTAACCGACCCATTAAAGCCCCTAGCACCAAACTTAATCAAGCCCGAGAACGCAAAAAAGACAATGCCGTTTTCCTTGAAAACCTAAAAGGACATTTTCAAGCCTATTCTCAAGAGCTGGATGAAAAACAACGGAAACGTAGATAATATTTATTTCACTTAGGTTAAGCTTAACCTAAGCCTTTTCCATTTTTTGGCTGATTATTCTTGCACTCGAATTTAAAAAATGTTTGCATGGAAACAATCACACTATCCAGCGATGTGTATCAACAACTCATCGTTACACTAAGAGAGCTGCAAGATAAAGTAGCGGAACTAAGCGACCGAAAGAAATTTCTCGCTAAAGAATATGTTGACAGTTGGGAAGCCTGTCGAATTTTAAAAATAAGTCGAAGAACGCTCGAGCGACATCGAGACGATCACAAAATCCCTTGTTTCAAAATGAAACGAAGGGTGTTCTACCGACTTATGGATTTGGAGCATTACCTGTTCCAACAAACCGACCAATTTAAAATCGATTTACTTCATCAATAAACCCATTTCTCAACATGTCATTAACGAAAGAAAACATACTTAAAGAAACAACAGCAGGCCTAGATATTTTTAAATATTTTATCAGAGGCAAATGGAGAGTTGGAAAGCCTTTCCTGAATCCGTTTTACAACGACACCAAGGCATCGTGCTATGTGTATTTTGATAACGGTACTAAAACGTACAAGGTTAAAGATTTTGGCAATGCCGACTTTGCAGGAGATTGTTTTTACTTCGTTGGAAAAATATTCAACAAAGATTGCAGCAACCGTGAAGATTTTATCGACATCCTAGAAATCATTGACCGTGAATTACACCTGGATTTACAAGACCGTAACGACCGTATTCGGGAATTAAAAAAAGACCTGGGCAATAAAATTAAATATGCCAGCGAGCTAGAACCAGCCATTCCAGCAGAACACGTGGCTACTACTTTTATACCCCCTATTACGCAACCCATGACGGATGCTGAATTGCAGTTTTGGCAAAGCTATGGCATTGATAAAAATGTGTTGCAACTATTCGGTGTAGTGAGTATTAATAGTTTTGAAGGAACCAACAAAGAAGGCAAAGCATACAAGCTATTGTCAACTGAAACGGAACCGATTTTTGCTTATCCTGGAAAACGATTTATAAAACTATACCGACCAAAATCGAATTACCGTTTTTTGTACGCTGGTGAAATGGTTGACGGTTATGTTTTTGGATTGGAACAACTGCCTACACGAGGTGATATTTTATTTATAACAGGTGGTGAAAAAGATGTGATGAGCCTTGCTGCACGTGGCTTTAATGCGATATGCTTTAACAGTGAAACAGCTACCATACCTAAAAATATCATTCGAAGATTGAGCTTTCGTTTTAAGCATATTACACTTCTATACGACTGTGATAAAACTGGTAAAGAAGCATCCGAAAAACACAGCAAGACACTCAAAGATTGTGATGTAAAATGCCTCATGCTTCCACTTAAAGGAACCAAAACAGAAAAGGATATTTCAGATTTTTTTAAGCTCGGATATACCAAAGAACAATTGATGAAATTGTTCTGCAACATGCTTGATAAAATTTATGAGGAAACCATGGCAATATTAAAATCCTGCGAAATTGATTTTAATAATCCACCGATAAAGCCCGAGCCACTGATTACCATAAATGAAGTAACCATAGGTTCTCCAGGAAACTTGCTTTGCATTACAGGTAGTGAAGGCAGCGGAAAAACAAACTACCTGGGCGGTTTAATATCAGGCGTAATTCGCAAAGACGGTGATGTGATTGATACCTTGGGAACAGAAATCAAAAACAACAGAACAGGAAATGCCGTGTTGGTTTATGATACTGAACAATCCGAAGACCAGCTGTTTAAAAACCTCACGTTTATTTTGAAAAGAGCCAATTTAGATTTTCCACCTACCTGGTTTAAAGCCTATTGCCTGGTTGGTATGTCGCGTAAAGAACGGATGCAAGTTATTTTTCAAAGCATGGATCGGTTTTATTACGAATACAGCGGCATACACATGGTAGTGATTGACGGTATTGCTGATTTAATTGCTGGTGTAAACGATGAAACACAATCGGTGGAATTGGTGGAAGAACTTTTTAGGCTGGCAGGTATTTACAAAACCTGTATTGTAAGCGTATTGCACCTTAGTCCCAGCGGTATGAAACTAAGAGGGCATCTAGGTTCAGAGATACAACGTAAAGCCGCTGGCATACTTTCTATTGAAAAGGAAGATAACACCAATACCAGTGTAGTAAAAGCATTAAAAGTACGAGACGGTAGCCCACTTGATGTACCATTAATACAATTTGGTTGGAACAAAGAATTAAACCGACATGTTTTTTTAGGTGAAAAAAGTAAAGCCGATAGTGAAGCTCGAAAAATGGAAGACCTGGCAAGTACGGCACGTGATATTTTTAGCTCCAAACAATCTTACAGCTATCAGGATTTGATAAAAGCCATCATGGATTTGCTGTATGTAAAAGAACGCATGGCTAAAAACTACATCAAATACATGAAAGACCTTAACATCATTGAAAAAGGCGCTGGAACTCACGGTGAATTTACCCTTGTACAGCTTCCTTTCTAACAATATTTCTGTGGTTCTCCACGAAATTGCCAGTTTCGTCCCCCCGTTTTCTGGTAAAAGTCCTGCGGTTTTCCGTGGGACTTTATTTTTTACCATGGCATTACTTGATATTTCTTAGTTTGACCTCAAATGACAGAATATTTTTATTTATAGTTAAGGAGTAACCATAATATTTCCCTACTTTTGACCAAATAAGTACAAGTAAATATTATACAAGATGCTTGGAGTAAAATTGAAAGAGTTAAGAGAAACGAATGGAATGGTTCAACGTCAAATTGCTGCTCTTTTAGAAGTAGATACAGCTTTTATTAGTAAAGTAGAAAAAGAAGAAAAGCAAATTAGCAAAAATCATATTAGTCGACTAGCTAAATTATTTAAAGTATCAGAAAGTGAATTAAATTCATTTTGGGTAGCCGATAAAATTTTAGCACTTATTGAAGATGAAAAGAAAGAAAATATTGAACGCATTTTGGAAATAGTTTCCGTGTCAAAAAAAATCAAAATAAAATAATTACAATCATGTCAAAAGAGCAAAATCGAATGGCACACAATAAATTAAAATAAAGGATGACAAACATAGCACAACAACAACAAGAATTACGAGCTAAAATATGGAGAATTGCCAATGATGTACGTGGCTCAGTTGACGGATGGGACTTTAAACAGTTTGTCTTAGGTACACTGTTCTACCGCTTCATTAGTGAAAACTTTACCAATTACATTGAAGGTGGTGATGATAGTGTTAATTATGCAAAATATCCTGATGACAAAATCACACCTGAAATAAAAGACGATGCGATTAAAACAAAAGGCTATTTCATTTATCCCAGTCAACTATTTGTGAATGTTTCTAAAGCAGCTAATACAAATCCAAATCTCAACACAGATTTAAAAGCGATTTATGATGCTATTGAAAGTTCTGCAAACGGGTACCCATCTGAACCCGATATAAAAGGTTTGTTTGCCGACTTTGATACCACAAGTACAAGACTTGGAAATACGGTTGAAAGTAAAAACAACACCTTAGCTAAGGTATTAAAAGGAATTGAAGAACTAGATTTTGGCAATTTTGAAAACAATGAAATTGACCTTTTTGGCGATGCCTATGAGTTTCTGATTTCCAATTATGCCGCCAATGCAGGAAAATCAGGAGGTGAGTTTTTTACGCCACAGCACGTATCCAAACTCATTGCTCAATTGGCTATGCACAAGCAAGAAAAGGTGAACAAGATTTATGACCCTGCTGCTGGATCAGGCTCTTTGTTATTACAAGCCAAAAAACATTTTGACAATCATATTATTGAAGATGGCTTTTACGGGCAGGAAGTTAATCACACTACTTACAACCTTGCTCGTATGAACATGTTTTTGCACAATGTCAATTACGATAAGTTTAATATTGCCCTTGGCAATACCCTTGAGAACCCTCATTATGGGGATGATAAACCTTTCGATGCAATTGTTTCTAATCCACCATATTCTATAAAATGGAAAGGTGACGAAGACCCAACACTAATTAATGATGATCGTTTTGCTCCTGCGGGTGTTTTGGCTCCTAAATCAAAAGCAGATTTTGCATTTGTATTACATTGCTTAAGCTATCTATCTAGTAAAGGCAGGGCAGCATTAGTTTGTTTCCCTGGTATCTTTTATCGTGGTGGCGCGGAGCAGAAAATTAGAAAATATTTAGTTGATAATAACTTTGTAGAGACAATTATTTCCTTAGCCCCTAATTTGTTTTATGGTACTCCGATAGCAGTAACTATACTTGTTCTATCAAAACATAAAACAGAAAATAAAACTCAGTTTATTGATGCAAGTGGTGAAGCCTTCTTTAAAAAAGTAACTAACAACAATGTGCTCGAGGAAAAGCATATTGAAAAGGTCATGGAAATATTCGATAGTAAAGAAGGTATTGATTATGTGGCTAAGACTATCGACAACTCTAAAATTGCCGAAAACGATTATAATTTATCTGTTAGCTCATATGTGGAAACTAAAGACCATAGAGAGCAATTTGACATAGTGGAGTTAAACACTGAGGTTTCAATAACGGTGGAGAAGATAGATAAATTGCGTGCTGATATTGATTCAATAATAAACGAGATTAACGCATGAGTTACTTAGATCTTTTATTAGTTGGGGCAGACCTAGAGTGGAAAACTCTGGGGGAGGTTACTTTTTGGGATAAACGTTTTCAAGGAGTTAAACCGTCACTACAGTTAACAGTTTTAAAATTCAAACATGTTTCTGCTGAAAAACTGAAAAGCTTAAAAACACCAATTGGGGATATTAAATTATTATCCACTGGTAATTTCGATGGTTTTACAACAAAAGATTTTGCTAAAGCTGATATTAATTTTGGTGAAGTAATTACAATTCCTACAGGCGGAACAGCAAATTTGAAATATTTTAATGGACAATTTGTTGATAGTGGAAATCTGTTAGGAAGTACAAGTGATATAAATTTATATAACTTAAAGTATATTTATTTTTATTTATTAAGCATAAACGATGTTATACAAAGTTATTTTCGCGGCTCAGGGGTAAAGCACCCAAGTATGTCAGAAATATTAAATCTTCCTATACCAATACCACAAAGACACGTTCAAAACGAAATCGTTCGTATTCTCGAAACTTTTACAGAGCTTACAGCAGAGCTTACAGCAGAGCTTACAGCAGAGCTTACAGCTCGCAAAAAACAGTATACCTTTTATAGAGAGGAGTTGTTTAGTTTTAATGGAGTGGAAATTAAGAGAGAACCATTAGGCGTAATTGGAGAATTTCAAAGAGGTAAACGATTTGTAAAAGATGATATGATTGCAGAAGGTGTGCCTTGCATACATTATGGTGAGATGTACACCTTTTACGGCACTTGGGCAAACAAAAGCAAGTCATTTCTTAGCGAGGTGTTAGTAGAAAGTAAAAACCTAAGGATTGCCGTGAATGGTGATGTCGTTATTGTAGCTGCTGGAGAAACAATTGAAGATATTGGAACAGGAACGGCTTGGTTAGGCGATGAAGGTGTAGTTATTCACGATGCTTGTTTTTCATTCAGAAGCCAACTAAACCCGAAATACGTTGCATATTTTACACGTACAAAACAATTCCACGACCAAATTAAAAAGTATATTTCTTCGGGTAAAATTTCTGCCATCAATGCAAGAGGATTAGAAAAGGCTTTAATCCCAATTCCTTCTACAGAAGAACAAGATCGTATTGTTTCTATCCTCGATAAATTCGACATACTCACTACCTCAATTAGTGAAGGTCTTCCAAAAGAGATTGAGTTAAGAAAAAAGCAGTATGAATATTACCGTGATTTATTATTAACATTTCCAAAGAAAGAAACCGTATGAGCACCTATAAAACCATAGCGGAATCAAATAATTTCATTGTACTTGACCAATACACAAAGTATTTTGAGGTTAATGAATCACCTGCTGTTTATCAAACAGAGGCTGCACTTGAAAAGGAGTTTATTGAAGACTTAATCAATCAAGGGTATGAGAATCCAATAAACCTGAATTCGAATGAATCAATGCTTGCGAATGTAAGAGTTCAAATTCAATCCCTTAACAATATGGCATTTTCAGATGGGGAATGGTCTCGTTTTGTGGAGGAGTTCTTAGATAAGCCAAGTGATAACCTAGTTGAAAAAACAAGAAAAATACACGACAACTATATCTACGATTTTGTTTTTGATGATGGACATATCCAAAATATTTACTTAGTAGATAAAAAGAATATTGTACGTAATAAAGTACAGGTAATAAAACAATTTGAACAAAAAGGAACACATGCAAATCGTTATGATGTAACAATATTGGTAAATGGCTTACCATTGTTGCAAGTAGAACTAAAAAAGCGTGGAGTTGCTATCCGTGAAGCTTTTAATCAGGTGCATCGCTACTCAAAAGAAAGTTTTAATAGCCAAAACTCACTTTATAAATACATACAGATATTTGTCATTTCCAACGGTACTGATAGTCGTTATTTTGCGAATACAGTTGAGCGAAATAAAAACAGCTTCGACTTTACGATGAACTGGGCAAAGGCTGATAATACATTGATTAAAGACCTTAAAGACTTTACAACAACATTTTTTCAAAAACATACGCTTCTAAATGTGCTATTAACTTATTCAGTTTTTGATACAAGTGAAACGCTGCTTGTTATGCGTCCATATCAAATTGCAGCAACAGAAAGGATGCTATGGAAAATTGCAAGTTCATATCAAGGAAAGAAATGGTCAGATTCAGAAAGTGGAGGATATATTTGGCACACTACTGGTTCAGGAAAAACATTGACCAGTTTCAAAGCAGCTCGTTTAGCCACACAACTTGATTTTATTGATAAAGTATTCTTTGTGGTTGACCGAAAAGATTTGGACTTTCAAACCATGAAGGAATATCAACGTTTTTCTCCTGATAGTGTAAATGGATCAGACAGCACAGCAGGTTTAAAGAGAAACATTGAAAAGGATGACAATAAAATCATAGTAACTACCATACAAAAACTAAATAACCTCATGAAAACGGAGGGTGATTTAGCCATTTATCAAAAGCAAGTCGTTTTTATATTTGATGAAGCACACCGTTCGCAATTTGGTGAAGCACAAAAGAATCTTATTAAGAAGTTTAAAAAATTCTATCAATTTGGTTTTACAGGAACACCAATCTTTGTACAAAATGCATTGGGTGCAGAAACTACTGCAAGTGTTTTCGGTCGTGAATTGCACTCGTATGTGATAACGGATGCGATTAGAGATGAAAAAGTTCTGAAATTCAAAGTTGACTATAATGATGTTCGACCTAAATTTAAGAGCTTAGAAGCTGAACTAGATGAGAAAAAATTAAGTGCGGCAGAAAACAAAAAGGCTTTGCTTCATCCAGAACGCATCAAAGAAATATCTCAATACATTTTACAGAACTTCAGATTAAAAACGCATCGAAATCAAGGTAGCAACAAAGGATTTAACGCCATGTTTGCCGTAAGTAGTGTTGAAGCAGCCAAGTGTTATTATGAAGAATTATATAACCTGCAAAAAGAGAGCGAAAAGCCATTAAAAATAGCTACAATCTTTTCTTTTGCAGCAAACGAAGAGCAGAGTGCAATCGGTGAAATAGTCGATGAGAGCTTCGAACCATCTGCAATGGATGTTAGTGCGAAAGAGTTTTTAACGAAAGCAATCAATGACTATAACGCAATGTTCAAAACCAGTTATGGCGTTGATAGTATTGAGTTTCAGAATTATTATCGTGACCTTGCCAAACGTGTAAAGAACAAAGAGATTGACCTAATCATTGTAGTCGGAATGTTTCTAACAGGTTTTGATGCCCCAACACTCAACACATTATTTGTTGACAAAAATTTGAGGTATCACGGTTTAATTCAAGCCTTTTCAAGAACTAATAGGATATATGATGCAACAAAGACATTTGGAAATATTGTTACATTCCGTGATTTAGAAAAAGCAACTATTGATGCAATTACGCTGTTCGGAGATAGCAACACTAAGAATGTGGTTCTTGAAAAGAGTTATAAAGAATATTTAGAAGGATTTACGGACATTGCAACAGGTGAAGCTCGCAGAGGTTACGTTGAAGTGGTAAATGAGCTAAATCAGAAATTTCCTAACCCTGATGAAATTGTAAAAGAGAAAGACAAAAAAGAATTTGCAAAGCTATTCGGAGAGTATTTGAGAGTAGAAAATATACTCCAGAATTATGATGAATTTAACCACCTTAAAGCAATTCAAGCAATTGATGTAAATAATCCTGAGGCAATAGAAGAATTTAAGAAAACTCATTTTGTGACAGATGAGGATATTGCCGAAATGCAAAAAATCGAATTACTAAAAGATCGCACAGTTCAAGATTACCGTTCAACTTACAATGATATACGTGATTGGTTAAGACGCGAAAAAAAAGGTAAAGAATCTGAAGAATCAACCATTGATTGGGACGATGTTGTGTTTGAGGTTGACTTACTAAAATCGCAAGAAATAAACCTTGACTACATTCTTGAATTGATTTTTGAGAATAACAAAAAAACTAAAGATAAAGACACATTAATTACTGAAATACGCAGGGTTATTCGTGCAAGTGTTGGTAATAGAGCAAAAGAGAGTTTAGTAGTTGATTTCATCAATGAGACTGACCTGGACACTCTTCAAGACAAAGCAAATGTTATTGATTCTTTTTTTGCATATGCCCAAAGAAAACAAAAAGCAGAAGCATCAGAATTAATCACCGAAGAAAATTTAAATGAAGAAGAAGCAAAGCGATACATAACTGCTTCTTTAAAGCGTGAATATGCCAGTGAAAATGGCACAGAATTAAATGCTCTTTTACCGAAAATGAGTCCTTTAAATCCTGAGTATTTGACAAAAAAGCAAAGTGTTTTCCAAAAGTTGAGTTTCTTCATTGAAAAATTCAAAGGCGTAGGTGGAAATCTTTAAATGTGGAGGAATTAGAATTTTGAAATCCAAAACCAAAAACTCACCAAACTTCGAAATTGGCTATTGCCAATGATTAGAAATTTAGAAGTTAAAGTAAATTAGAAATGGCTCTTCAATTAACATATTGTCAAGGAGGAATGAATGAGTTTGAAAGAACAGGAATTTATCCAAGAAAAATATTGGTATATGACCCAGATTTAAATAAAAAATGGCAGCGAAAAATTACTGAAGAAAAGAACTCAGGAGAATTAAAAATAGAAGATAAAATAATATACAAGTACCATGTAGATATAGATTCAGATGAGGTAAACATATATCATCATAATGGTAACTTGATAAATGATTGCTTAATAATAATCGAAATGAGGGACTAAGAATTTCGTTTAAATTCTAGGTTGAATAATTTTAAAAGTAAAAGGTAAATTAGAAGTAAATAAATCATGAAAGCATCATCAGCAAATTTCCTTACTGTTATAAAAGGGCCAAAGCAATTTGTAATACCAATATATCAGCGCACATACAGCTGGCAAATTGCACAATGCAATAAGCTGTTCAATGATATTTTACGTATCAGTAAAGACGGTAGTTCACCTGGCCATTTTATTGGCTCCGTTGTATATTTTCAAGAGAGTATTCATACAGTTTCTGATGTGCCAAAATTATTGGTAATCGATGGACAGCAAAGACTTACTACTATTTCTATAATGATTGCTGCATTGGCAGAATTTGTAAGGGATAATCAAGTAGATATAGATACGAATTTTACCAAACTGCAAAACTACTATTTGTTAAATGCTGAAGAAGAAGGTGAATTAAGGTATAAGCTGTTGCTTACACGCAGAGACAAAGATTCTCTTATAAACATTATCAAAGGTGTTCCGCTTGGTAATGATGCTTCATTACGTGTAGCTGATAATTTCAAGTTTTTTAAAGAAAAGATAAATGCAGAAAATGCAGTAGATATATACAATGGCATAATGCGTTTGTTTATTGTTGATGTAGCCTTAGAAAAAGACAAAGACAATCCTCAATTAATTTTTGAAAGTTTAAATAGCACAGGATTAGATTTATCTCAAGCCGATTTGATTAGAAATTATATTCTAATGGGGCAAGAAATAAAACTACAAACCGAACTTTACGAAAAGTACTGGTACCCAATGGAGCAGAGCTATGGCAATGAGTACACTGCTTCATTTGATTGGTTTATGCGTGATTACCTTTCAGTAAAAACAGGAACCATTCCACGTATCGACCGTGTTTATGATAGCTTTAAAACTTACGCATCTAGCAGCAAAGCTCCTGATACCATAACAGAAGTTGTTCAAGATATTTATAAGTTTTCGGGCTATTATGTAAATATGGTTTTGCATAAAGAACCTGATACAGAGCTTCAGAAAGGCTTTAAAAATATTAGCAAATTAAAGGTTGATGTTTGTTATCCATTCCTGTTACCTGTTTATAACGACTACGAAACAGGCACAATTACAAATGATGAGTTTAAGCAAATCATTAGCCTGGTAGAAAATTATGTTTTCCGCAGAGCCATTTGTGGCATTCCGACAAACAGCATGAATAAAACCTTTGCAACAATATACAAAGCAATTCAAAAAACAGATTATTTAGAAGGTGTAAAAGCTGCATTTCAAATATTGGATAGTTATAAAAGGTTTCCAACTGACACAGAATTTGAAAGGGAAATTGTAGTTAAAGAAGTATATAATTTCCGTAATAGAAATTACATGTTAAGCAAATTAGAAAACTATAAGCGTAAAGAATTTGTAAACGTAGACGATTATACCATTGAGCATATCATACCTCAAAACCCTGAATTATCTAACGAATGGCAAAAAATGCTAGGTGAAGATTGGAAAGAAGTACAATCTAAGTATTTGCATTCATTGGGTAATCTTACACTTACAGGCTATAATTCTGAATTAAGCGACAAGCCATTTTCTCAAAAGAAAACAATGGAAGGCGGCTTTAATGATTCGCCAATTCGATTGAATGATTTTTTAAGAAAAGTTGATATTTGGAATGCTGAAAACATTGAAGCCAGGGCTAAAGAACTAGCTGAAAAGGCACGTCAAATATGGTTTGCACCAAATTTATCTCAAGAGGTTTTAGATAAATATAGTACCGAGGAGAAAACAACCACAGTATATTCTATCGCGCAGTACGAGCACTTAAAAGGTGACATGCTTGATTTGTATCATGCCTTAAAGAAACGAATTTTAAATATTGATTCTTCGGTAAAAGAGGAATACAAAAAATTGTATATCGCTTTTAAATCATCCACAAATTTTGTTGATATAGTTCCACAAAAGGTAAGACTGAGACTATCTCTAAATATTGATTATCCCGACATGATTGATCCAAAAGGATTGTGTAAAGATGTTTCAGGACTAGGCCGCTGGGGCAATGGCGATGTGGAAGTTGGAATTTCAAATATCAATGAACTTGATGATGTCATGGAATTAATTCAACAAGCTTTCGACAAACAATTAGAATATATATAAATGAAATTCGGATTCCGCATACCAAATCTTAATAAACGAATCGCAGCTCGTACTTCGGTAAAGCGCATCATTCGTCACAACCTAGGTTTTAAAGCACCTAGAGGTATGGGCTGGATAACCGACCCTAAGAAAGCTTTGTATAATAAAGTGTATAACAAAACCAGTAGAGGCTGCTTGGTTAGTGTTGTGTTTTTGTTTAGCATGCCATTTACTTTGGCTTATTTGATATGGAAATTATGTATCGTATGAAACTGCGTTACTTTGTAATAGCCTTCCTATTCATTCTGCTGGCGGCTTGCGGCAATAGCAATGATTCAGGAACAGGTAAAAAGCCAGTTTATGTAAAGCCTAGCATTGATTATAAAGGCAAGTTCAGAAAAGGTCATGTAAGGATGCCTGTAAGCACGAATAAAAACGCAATAAAAAATCAGAACCGTTCCAGGTATTATTACCATACTAGGGGTAAATACAGACGCAAAAAATAACTAAGTGTTTCTTTGAACTACTCGCTGAATGTACCGTATAAATTCTTTTGAGCCAACCACTTTTACTTCCTCTAAAAATCCCATAACAAAACGTCCTGGTGCTTTGTAACTCTGCACATTTGCTTTGAAATAATACTTGCCAGTATCGGGAATTTGCTTAATGAATGCAGCACTCATGGGATATTCTTCTTTAAATACCAGGTAAGCCCTCATGGTCATTTGTAATTCAATTTCCTTATTCATGCTCTTGCCCTGGAAACCAAAAATATCAGGCTTGTGGAATTCATGCTGGGCTTCATGCTTCATCGGAGTTTCTAATACTTCAACGCTAGCCATTCGCTCTATGTTGAAATACTTATTGAGCCTTGTTTTTATTTCAAAGGCAGAAACGGCATCGTAATTATCGGTAAAGCATGTAGGCTCCACCAAACGGTCGGAAATACTTTGACTGTTAGCTGAACTGTACCCTTTTATTAAAAGCTGTTTTCCTTCTATGATTGCCACTGAAATTTGCTCCACAATTTTTGCCAGGTGCGCTTTGAACAAACTATCGGCTCCTAATTGTATTTCGCTAGACTGCTGTACTTTTTGCAAAACACTTTGTGCCAATTGGTTTTTCTTTCCGCTAGATAAAATGAGTTTTTTAAGGTAGTCAGCTTCTTGTGGTGTAAAAGGAATGAGGTCAATGTCTGAAGAAACAGAAATAAATATTTTGTTGTTGCTGTCTTTCTCAATATTGAAGCCCAGGTCTTTCAGCAAATCGAGGTAACGATATACTGTTCTTTCGGAAGTATCCAGGAATGTTTCGATACTACGCACCGTTTTCGCTGGTCTTGCCTTTAGGTAATTTATCAGCTGAAATAGCCTGTATATTCGATTCTGATTAAACATGTTGATAAATATTTTGACAAATAAAGTCAAATGATTTAAGCTATCCAAACGATTGACCTCATTTGGCAAAAACATTAAGTTCATTTGCACTATTATTAATCAAATAACATGAAAAATGAATAAAAAAAATCTACTTATCGCAGTCGCAGCTCTATTGTTTTCAATTCAAATACAAGCGCAAGCTCCTGCAAAAGAAAAAGAACAAAGTAATGCTGAAGTATTTTCTTCAAAGGCTGGAACGCTAATGCAAAAAGAGTTTGTAGAAATTGGAACCCTGAAAAAAGCTAAAGTTCAGGTTCTTTATTACACTGATTTAATTTCAAACATGAAAAAGTCAGCGTTGAAATTTGAATTAGAAGTTGCATCTAGTTATTCAACAGATACTAAAGTTGCCGTGCTTGATGTTGATGAAATTGACGGACTTATGAAGTCAATCAAATTGATGCAAGACAAGGTTATGGTTACTGTTCCAGCAAACTACACAGAAGTTTATTACAGAAGTCGTGGCGGTTTTGAAGGTGGCTGTTTTACCAGTAAAGGTGCTTGGTCTTCTTATTTGAAATTAGAAAGATTTGACGGTAAAAGTTATGTATGGCTTGAAGCTGCCGATTTAACCACATTATATGGATTGCTTGAACAAGCAAAAGCTAAAATGTAAATTTTATGACATTGAAGATAAAAGTACTTACTGCAATTGCAGTCATTTTTATAACATTTACAGGTTGCTCAAAAGATTCCATAGAGTCGAGTTATCAATACGAAGTAAGCGGCTCTGCTGGCAATTACAGTATCACCTGCGAAGGTGCACCAAGCGGAACTGCTCAATACTCTAATGTTGGTAGCGGCTGGACTTACAAATGGACGCAAACAGGCACACGTTGGCTTTATATGTCTGCCCAAAACAACACGGCAAGCGGCTCCGTAACTGTCAAGATAATTCGAGACGGTAAAGTACTAGCACAACAAACCAGCAGCGGTGCTTACGTTATTGCAACCGTTGATGGAACCTATTAAATATCCATACTTCCCCCTGCATTAAACCTGCCTGTGGAAGTGGCTTTTCCTTTGTCAACTTGTACAATTACATCTACTTCATGGGCGTGTTCATTCACGCCTTTGAATTTTCCTTCCTTGGTAGTGTGGTAAATAAAAATGAAGGAGGTGTTGGGATGCAATTTTCTAATTTGGTCAATATCGTTTACATCCATTCCAGCTTTTGAAACACTATCAATAAAAACAAAATCAAAATCGGATATATTTTCAGGCACACGGTCGGTAATATATAAATTGGAGTGATGCGCTTTTAAGCGTTCTATTTTTTCTTTTAGGGTGTAACCAAAGCCCTCTTCTACTGCGCAAAATAACACTTTCCCATGGTGAGCAGCCAGGTAATTAGCAAAGTCCAAACACATGGTTGATTTTCCACTTTTAGGCAATCCATAAACCATGGCTGTAAATCCAATACTTGGATCACCAATCAGTTCTTTGTATTTTCCTTTAAGCCCAATAGTTTGAAAGTCCATGGCAAGTAATTCGCCTGAACTCACAATCATTCCATTGTCGTCATCATATCCGTTTAAACTTTTTTTTTGAAATAGGTCTTCACCTAAAATACCCATGAGCCCATTAAGCTGTGTTTTATTAATGGTAAGCATTGCAGGATTTCCGTCAATATAATTTTTCAACGTTCCGTATGCTTCATTGAGCTTATTGGCGTACTTATCCGACTTAGTAATTTTGCCTTGTTCTACGGCTTTTTTGATACGGTTGAATAAGCGTTCTGCTTTATCTTTTATATCACGTTTTCCATTCAGCGCTACATAGGCTTTAAGCAAAGCAACAGATAACATTCCTTCCTGGCTATGCGCAATTTGCAAATAGCGTTTCAGGTTTTTGCTATCTATTTTAATTTCTGCCATGTCGCCCATTTTTTCATAGCAACCAATCAGCTGGTTTTGCATCAGCTCAATTTCCTTAGCATAAGGAGAATCTTTTTTTATCCTACGCTCCAGGATTGCTTTTTGTAAACTATGAATCAATGTTAATATTTGCGCTTGGGATTTCACTTTACCGTGCATGGTTGCATAACGTTTGATAAACTGCACATCGGTATCTATGTGTTCCACATCTTCGCTATCGTATTCTTCTTCTTCTTTTTCTGCTGCTGCTTTTTTCTCAGGTGCTTTCTTAGGAGCTGGCGCAGGCTTTGCTGGTGATGCAGTTTTAGGCTCCGCTTTTACAACTTTTGCAGGCATTGATTTTTGCGTTGGTGCACTTGGATTTTTATCCAGGTAATCGGATAGTTTCTGAAAATAAGCATCTACAACACGTTTGATGTTTTCGTTTGAGTTGTAGGCAGCCCAATTGTTTTGAGATGCACCTTCAACGAGTTTATTACCTTTAGAAAGGGCTTCGGGTAATGATTCCCAGTCGATGCTTTGTGATTTTTGGAAGTAGTTATTTGTATTGAGCATGGTTTAAAAATTTATAAGTTCAAGTTCTATTTCCAATGCCAGGGCTTCTAATTCAAGCTCACTGATTGTGGAAGTTTCTGTTGGATTCGAGGGGGTCAAATTGGTACGGAATTCTAGCAAATAGTTCAAGCGGTCAAATTCAGTGGCTCGACTTTGTGCACTTCTACCTTCTACCTGAAGTGCTGATTTTTTGGCTTGTATTTCTACTTTAAGCTCCGCCCATTTAGGCGAATCCTGTTCACCTTTATAGAGTTCTGCTTGCGCCATTATGTTTTGCTTGTCCGCTTCATATTGCGCTGTTACAGGAGTTAAATCACTGTTTAGAGAATAACCTTTGGGCTTTAAAATGGTACGTTCTGTTTTTCGCACCTTACTCACGTATTCTTTGAAATAACTGAAATAGTATCGGTTTGAAAAATAGATTCCTAGTAGCGGATAAGAGCTTTCAATTTTTCGTCCCAATGAAATAATGTCCTTGTCTTGCTGTTCGCTGGAATTAAGTACTAAATCAATTTCTTCTTTTAACTCCTTTGCTTTTTTGGACTGCTTGTTAATCACTTCACCATCTTCGCTCACCTTCGGTGTTTCTGCCAAAAAGGTAGATGCCAATAATGAGGTATTAAAAGTTCGTACCGCTTCCAGTGATTTTTCACGGTAGAGTTTATAGTCCACAATGTCACGCTGTACTTCTTTAATCGCAGCAATAGCCAAGGTGATTTTTTTATAGTCTCGATTGAGTTGTTCTTTGGCTTGGTCAAAAAACATTTTAACCAATCGGTCAACATCAGTTATAAGTGCTAGTTTAATTTCTTCGGGATCCATGCTTTCTAAATCCAGCACGTTTCCACGGTCGCCTCTAAACCAAATATCATTGATACGTGAGGTTTTTTCTTCCAGCTTTTGAAATACAAATACGTCCATACTATCCTGCACCAACGGCATTACAATACGCACATACTGAAACTGATTTCCTTGTCGCCATATTCTACCTTCGAGCTGGCGAATATCTGTTGGGTTCCATTCAGGGTAACAGTTATAAATAACCGTTCCTCGTTTTTGTAAATCAATCCCTTCACGAATCGTTGCGGTTCCAATAATGATTTTTACAACACCATCAAGGAACGCTTCTTTTATGGTTTCTTTTCTAGTGTCGTTGATTTCAGAGGATATGATTTCTACTTCATCCACTTTTACTTTATCGTACATCACGCCACGCTGATAGCCAACTTCCTTTTCTAGGTATTCTTTAATCAGCGGAAAAAATATTTTCCCACGGTTCATGTAAATCACCTGGCCGCTGGCTGTTTCATCATGCTGCTCATGCCAGGATTTTACCGATTTGATACAGTCCATTACATAGGCAATCTTTGGACTTTGCTCTACAAAATCTTTATAGTCCTCGGGAGTTCCATTTAACAAGTAAGGTGAAAGTGCATTGTCTAAACTATAAGCCAGTGCACGAAATAAATTACCCATATCGAGCTTGCCCTGGGTAGAACTTTTTGCCATGGCTACAATACCATTTTGATTCTCCCTTTGCTTAGGGGTCATGTTGATATAAGTAAGCACTTGCTTGTCTTGTGTTAATCGCTCTTTAGCATTTTCAAAACTATACAGTAGGGGTAGATTAATTTTTTTAGGACGCACCACGCCAGCTTCCTCTCCTGTTTTGTATAAAATGTGGTTGTAGATAAGCTTCTGTAAAATTCTACGGTTTGTAAAGCTTTTAATCACTTCCTTTTCTACAATTTCCTCTTTGTAATTGGCAGCCCATTCCACGGTTGGCAGCACAAACAAATCAAAGAAAGTATCGAGGTTTACAATACCGTTATCTCGAAGCGAATCATACGCTACAAGAGAAAGCATTGAATAAATTTCTAGTGGCGAATTTGAAAACGGTGTAGCGGTAAGCAACATCGTATTTCTGCCATACTTGCGCTGAATAAAACTAAGAATCAAAAAGGCTTTTTGTCCAGTTTCAGAAGTTGCTGATTGAATATTATATCGTTTGTTACCGTCATCATCACTTTTTACAGATGAAAATACATTTTTACAACGGTGCGCTTCATCTATTACTGCATAATCAAAACCAAGTACATCAATATCGGCAATGGAATTCTTCAATCCCACGCCAATCATCTCTCTGAATTTTTGGTATTCAATTTCTTTATCTCGGCTTGATTTTTCTTTGCTTTGACCTAAAATATTTACCAGCTCTGTAAACAGCTCATCCGAAACAGATTCTCCAAAGCCCAGGCGTTTGAAGCCTTCGTAAGTTACCATGGTAATGGAGCGTTCAGGCACAGCAGCACTAAGGTTTATCTTATCTACAATATCAGTTCCCAGGTTGTACCAATCGTTAACGGTAATGCCTGTATGTGATAAAACACCTGATACAAACTCGCCAGTTTTTTTATCGGTAAAGCCAATGATTTCATTCATCCACTTTTTGTAAGTAGGTTTTGGAACCACTACAATTGGTCTTTTACATTTTCCCGAATACAGGTTATGAGCCAGGTTCACAATGGCGGTCATGGTTTTACCCACACCCACATCAAAGGCATTAATTCCTGAACCCATGGCTTCCATAAATGCTACACCTTCTCTTTGTATGTCGGTGATTTGTAGAATACCCGACTTGAACCTAGCGGAACACTCAAAGCCAATAGGCACTTTGGAATAGTTTATATCCGACTGCCCATTGTACATTCTGTTCCAGGCATAGTTGAGTTTATGTTGGTCGTCAAAGGCAAGCACTTCATGCAAGAATTTAGAGAATAGTTTTTCTCCTTCAATACGTGCATTGGCTTTGAGTTCAGCCTTTTCTTCCTTGGAAAGTTTATCGTCTCTTAGTTGCCTGTTGGCTAGGTAATAATCTGCAATGTCAATAGCCGAGCTTTTTTCAAAGTCGGTATCAGCGTTTAATGTAAACAGCCATTTTACAAATACATGTTGCAGTGTAAACTTTGCTTCTCCGTCAAAACGGATATTTATTTTTTCACGGTCTTTTTTGCGTTCAACTTTTCCGTTTACTTTTTTAAGCTCTTCGGCATTTTCTAAATCCATGTATTCTTCTCGAACACTGGTTACGTAAAACAAAATTGGATCCACGGCAAAATCAGAAATAGCCGTAATAATCGGACGTTCTTTTTCATCAGGATTTTCTACCGTTAATAGTTCAGGCTTTGCTTTGTCTATGACTTGCTTATGCAAATCCCAAATACCTTGACCAAAATGTTTTTCAATATCATCTTTGTCTTTTTCCAATTGTACCAAACGGTCGTACATGTTACCGTAGGTGTAAATTGGAAACGGCATCAGCTCGCCTGCATGGTAAAACAAAGCACCAGCTTTTACCAGGTCAAAGAGTTGTTCCTCCAATACTTTGCCTGTACCTTTTAGGTAATAGGTTTGCCAGCCACTCATGGGAACGCCCATTCTGCGTTTGTACCACACCCAGGCTTTGATTTCAGGTTCGGTGATGCCTTTGTTGTATTTAGCCACCACATCCGAAAATGGAATCTTTTTCCCTTCGGTATCGCCCAAACCTTGGAGCTCGCCAGCTTGTTTTAAAATGCGCTCAATGACAGTTGCATTACCTCTCACTTTAGTAGAGGTATATGGGTTTAATGTACCCAATTCGTGTATGTTGTGTATGCCTGATAAGTAACTCATAGCCTTTTTAATTGTAGTTCGTATTCGAGTGCCAAAGCCTCAATTTCTAAAGCCGAAACATTTGTGTCAGCCACAGGATGCGATTGCATAAAGCGTAAAGCATGGGCATTAGCATCTTTGATTTCTCGGTAATTAATGTTTTCCAGTAAGAAGTCTCCATTTTGAATTTGAAAATTATAATCCACGCCATGCGTAAAGAGCTGAATTAAATAAGTGCCGCATTTATAGTGCACATAAAAATCTTCGTATTCAGGGTCGTGGTAGTCGATATACCAGTCGCCTGGTAAATCCAGTATTAAATTAAAATCCCCAAGCGCATGACCTATGGTATTCATTATCCAGGTCTTGTCGCCTTTGATAGTCAGCGGAAATTCACGGCTAGTGGTTATTTCTTGTTCGCCACACACTTTTTCAGGATGCCGTTCAAACCAGGTATTGAAAGTACACAGCTCGGTAAAGCTTAATGGCTCGCTGGAATAATCTTTTTGTTTGGCATATATTTCAACCAATCCCTTTTCATCTCTATCCTTTGGAAACACACCGTTTCGCAGTAATGCCACATGAAAGTCCTTTGCATCAGACTTTGATAGCACATCACGAATCATGTCAATTCGGGCACGGAGATATATAGGGCTCGTAATATCCATTACACCATTTCAAGTTCAGTTTCTAATAAGGGAATCACAGCGGCAGGAACCATTTGGTCGTGCAGCACTTTGTTTATAACCATTTGTTCAACTTGCTCATATCCTTTGGGTGATTGCATCATCTCAAAAAGATTAGGCGCATTGGCATTGGTCACTTTTTTTAATTGTCGTAAAATTTCTTCTCGTAATTTTTGTTCGAGCTTACTATCAGCTCCAGCCATACCACTAAGCGAGCGTTCGCCACGTTCGGCAAAAGAAAAATAACCTTCTCTTGTCACGATTACATGGTCGAGTAATGCTATATCAAAAAGCTTTAAAGCTTCTTTGATTCGTCTAGTCATTACACGGTCGGCTTCCGAGGGTTGTAAGTTTCCGCTAGGATGATTGTGCGAGATGATAACTGCTTTAGCCAGGGTCTTTAATGCAACAGCTGCAACGATTTCAGTATCTACCATGGTGGCATTTATCGTTCCTGTGGAATGGTGGTAATACCCAATAATTTTATTGGCTTGGTTTAGATACAAAGCAATAAAGTGTTCTTGTACTTCAATGCCTTTTAGGATGCGCTCTCTAATAAATTTGGTAACATCACCTGTGCTGGAAACTTGACCAAAAAAATAAGCCTCTTTGTTAAAAGTGACTTCTATTTCACGGACTTTAAATTCTGCATCCAGTTCATCAATTTGGCTTTCTAAATCCTGGTAGGTGGATTTATCAAAAACCATTTGTGGTTGTATATGGGCTTGATTGTATCTCATAATTATTTGCGTTTAAAAACGATAATGTCTGTGGGTACTTTTGAAAACTTAAATACAGGCGGTAGTCGATACGCATCGAGTATGTCTGCAATTTTTTCTAGTTCCAGCTTTTCACTTTGGTAGGTAATTCCGTTTCTAAGAAAATTACTTCCTGTTAAATACACCATTAGTCCTCCTGGCTTCAAAAGTTGTAAGCCTTGGTACATAAAAAACAGTTCTATTTGGTGCATCTTAGGCTTGGTGAAATAACTGCTGTATTTATTTTTATACTTACCATAGGGAGGGTTTCCAATCACAAGCGAGAAAGGATAACCCTCGACCCACGTAAGTTTCTGCTTAAGTCTCGCGGTAAAGCGAGGCTCTTGCAGAAATGCCATTTCAAAATAACCTTCGTATATTTTTGCTTCAGGGTACAATATTTCTGTAATGCGCCTAGAAGTTGAATTGATTTCAAATGCGTAACATTTGGATTTATTGGGAGCGTCTTTTAATAATTTGCCTGTTCCCACACTAGGTTCAAGCACAGTTCCTGTTCCTTTAAATCCATATCGGTAAGCTAGTTTCCACATCAGCTCACAGATATAATCAGGTGTAAAAAATTCATACAGTACACCTTCACCAGTAGCTCCTTTTGAGCCCTGTCCGCCTGAACCTTCGTATTGAGCAATAAACTGTTTATCCTTTTCAGAATAATCCTGTTTTGCTTTATCCTTTTTTTGGATCAGCTGTTCTATTTCTTTATTTAGCTCAAACTGATTCATTACACCAATGCTTGTGTTTCTAGTAATCCATTTTTCCCTAATATTTTTATCACATAGGAATACGCTTCCGTACTTTTTCCTTTTACCTGGTCAAGAACTTGTTCTACACTGCCTGCTGCTGGTTTAAAGAAGTAGCCCCTTGCATAGCGAAGTAGTGCTTTGTCTAATCTTAAACCGCCCACTTCATGATGTTGGTCTATTAAAATACCTAGGTACATAGCACCCATTAAAATGTTGAATTCAGCATTGAGCATATCTGTCTGTGTTACTGAATTGCCTGAATAATTATTTTCCCTGATTTTATGTGATAGGAAAGATTGATTAAGCGGCCCATTGATTCTGTTGCCTAAATATTTTTTTATCACTGCAATTTCTCCAGGTGTTAATCTGCCTGCTTTTTTCTCCAGGTATATTACATCGTTTGCCGTTTGTGGCTTTAATTGCATCAATCCAGCTGCACCAACATAACTCACCACACTTGGATTTCCTGCGCTCTCTGTAAATATGATTGATAAAATAAGCGCACCAGGAACGTTGGTTAATGTTTCGGCTTGCTTGATTTCTTTATAATATTTTTTAGCAATCTGCGCCAACTTGGCTTTGTTTTGAGGCAAAGCAATATTGGAGTAAAATACTCGAGGGGTCATTGGTATAGGTACAGATAGTGTTGCCATTTTTATGCTTTATAGAAAGTGATGGTACGTTCACGTTTTTGCACAGGCGTAATGGCTGGATTGCTATCGTCCACATCTCGTTTGCCTTTTTTAGAATAGGATAAAAGTACTGCCAGTGCTGCTGCACCAATTAATATTTTATTCATCGTTTTTGTATTTGTATCACTTGCGCATATTTGATATTGGCATTCGGATTACTCACACTTACTCTTTGTTCAAGCTTACGTGGCGAAAAAATCCAAAGCCAAGGTTTTACTCTTTGCCCTTTGTAAACAACCTGAACCAGCGTATCGGTGTTTTGAATCTGAACATGTTGTGTATCTCCAATTGCCTGACCTTTGATTGTGTACCACTGGTCTTTATAACTAAACACTCTTACATGCACCGTATCATGAATTACACTATCTCTAAGTGTTGTTACAATTTGTTTTTGAGATTCAATAACGGTAGTACTTAACTGCTGCACCCTAGAAGGGTTTACCCCCAAATCTTGTATGCTTTTACTTTGTTTTGGAAAGAGTGTTTGCAGCTCTTTTAAACGAAGCTCTAGCACACCACTTTGAGCAGCAAGCGTACCGTTTTGAATCCGTATATATTTTAAATCAGCACCCAGGGTTTCCATATTGGACACCAGGCGTTGATTGTCTTTTTTTAAGTTTTTATTGCTTGTCCAAAGCATCCATATTGCGAATATGATTGCGATGACCAGCAGCATGTTTTGAACTTTTTTGTTGTTTAGAAACGCTAGTATATTCATCTTTTGAGGGTCTAGTGGTTTGCGACCATATATAGGCCGTTAATATTGTCATGATGCCTGCAATACTTGCTGTGGCAACTGTTTCCATCTTTGCTAATAAGGATAGTAATGTTACCAGCGCTAAAAATGCAGCTGTTATAAGCGTTAGTTTCAATCGGGTTTGTGTGTTCATTTTTATTTATGTTTAAGTACAGTTAGTATATTCATATAATAGTTGTTTTTGGTATCTGCATTTGTTTCGTGTGCATTTGACAAAACGGTAATCCTTGCAGACACAATCTTTTCTCATTTTGGTATGCTTCCAACAAGTACAATAGTTTAACTGACATTTTTTGCAGCAAGTATTGTTGACTGGATTTACCACCACCACACTAACAGCGGAGCTTATGCGATACACTTCGCTCCCCATTATTATTTCATCATTTATCTTATCTCCTAAAAATTCGAGCAGGTCTTTTATTCCAAAGTTTTGTGTTTCCCCTGTTCGCAATTGCGTTAGTGTAAACTCCATGCTCTACTATTTTAACCAGTTTTTATAAATGTACCTACCTGCTAAAAACAGTAAGGCAGCAGCTCCTAAGCTGAATCCTCCTCTGACAAGAAGACTTTTTTTTTGGCGATGTCAAGTATGTTTTCATAAATGGAAATAATCCCTTTCATGTAAGCATTTCGGTCGTCACCGTTTTGTTCCGATATGTACGGACTGTGCGCAATTTTATCAGCATAGGCTTTGTAGTCATTTGCCGAGGCATGTGCAGCTTTGTAATTACTGGCAATCAACCGAGCGAAATCATAAAAACTATCCTGTGCATTGGTATAGGTTCTGAACTTTAATTTGTATTGGTTCTGCGCCTGGTACACGCCACCTTTCCAAAATTCATTAGGCTTTCCTGCGGCTGTGATGCCAAAGAAATTATTGTGTTTGGAAGAAAGTGAAGACGTTCCCCAAGCACTCTCGTAAGCACCCTGTGATAGAATTACCAACGGATCCATTTTGAATCGTTCACCTGCTTTTTTAGCTAGTGGGTAATTATTGATAACGTAGTTTTCTGTTTTTGTACTCATGGTTATTGTTGTAAAATGATGTAACGACCGTCAACCCAACGAAGCGTATTGTCAACGGTTTTGAATTGCATGAATTGATTTTCTCCTGTATCCATGGACATAATAAGTTGCCCGAGCACCATATTGGGCTGGGCATAATTTACCGTTACCATGCGGTCGTTTAAAACAGGTGTAAGCACTTTGGTTAAAAGCCTTGGCATAGGAAGGCCTTTGAGGGTGAAATAGTCCGTTGGCTTCATCCACCCCACAAGGCTCATCGTTGCTGGATATGCATCAAACATGTTTTTGTAATACGGAAAAACATCAACGTAGTTTATCGAGCTCGATACCCAATAATTCACACGTTGTTTGTTTTTTTGTTTTAGACTAGCTGGCGCTTTTGCACCATTAATCACATAGGCTACTTCAATAAATTTTACATTGTTTACTTCATCGAATGCCTGTCTGCCTGTTGCATAGCCCAGGAATTCACCTGGCTTTGCAAGGCGAATAATATTTTTGTTGGAGAACATCTCGTAAATACGACCGTGATTGGTTGCATCAGGCGAGGTTCTTAGATACACATCTTTTTTTGTCACTACCAGTTGATTGGCTTTAGCATATTGAACAGCTGCGGTTCCACCATTTGAAACATCTTTGCTTTGATTGCCACTGATAATGGTTAAGAATTTCTGATAATCGGAAGTCGATAATTCATTTTGTAAATCATCGAGTAGATTATTTTGATACAAATTTTTATAGGCAGTTCCTACGCTATCCAATTTGGTAATGGTTTTAGCAGTGTCTAAAACACTACTGGTATTGGTTGTATCAAAGCTCATCATCCAGCTTATTCCCGAAGGGTTCATAGCAGAGCGTAAAGCCATTGCTTGTCTTACTTCGGGACTGTCATCGGCTTTTGTTTGCGTGTCTTTTTTATTGATACCGTCAATGATTTTTTTACCCAATCGGTAGGTTATGTAAATACCACCAAGCACGAGAATACCGTTCACAATCTTTGACTGATTGCTTTGCACTACCTGAATTATTTTTTCTTTTGTACCTGGCATAGCTCTAGTTTTTACAACATGCTTTTTATTTTTAGTTTCACCAGTGGTATTTCTAATTTTTTAGAAATAACCACTAATTCCTGTGCCTTAAAATTGTCGGCAATGGATTGCAAAGCTTTTTGTACATGCCTTGCTTCCTGGTCACTAGCGACCTTTACTTGAATTAATACATCTTGATGTGCCATGTCTATTGCGGATTGTTAGGGGTTGTTGAATTCGTTGTTGGTTGCGTAATAAAATGAAGGATGCGCTGCAAATTGCCCCTGTCTTTTTCAATTTCAGTCAGTAGCAAATACATAGTTCCTAGCTCTTGATTGGTCATGGTATTGCAAAACGCACTTATCATTTCCAGTATCGTATCACGTTGTCCATCACCTTGGTCTTGCGTGTCAGGCTTTGGTGTGGCGATGCCTTTATCCGTTTCACCGTTACCAGCCAAAAAGTTCATGGCTGTTCCAATAGGTGAATTGGTGAAAAACTTTGCTAGTCCAGGTAGCGCCATACCAATAATATTGGTGTAGTATTCTACTTGCTTTTTAGCATCCAAACTATTTTGCATGTCCTGCATCTGAAACTCCAACTCTTCGTTTAGGGCTTGCAGTCTAGTTAGTTCGGAGCTCATACGCTCCAACTCTTTACTGCGTTCCATTTCCGAAAACTTTCGATGTACCAGGTCATTTACTTCCGCTTCGCCAAGTCCTGCATATCCATTAAACGGCTTTTGAATTTCATCATCTACATCATGCCACTCAAAAGTTTTCGACCATATCAACAGGTTACTGTCCTGGTCTTTGAATTCCACTTTTACTTTGTCGGGGTTTTCAGATTTATCATAGCTGCGTACCAAGGCAGAGAAGTTCTCCACTGCTGCCTGGTCAATACCGTTGAGCTTTTTACCATTGCGATAAAAAACAGCATTGAACACCACATGGTTATGCCCTTGCTTGGGAAAGGTTTTAATCATCTTCTGACTAACCTCTATAACATGATATATTTTTTTCTTACTCACTCCTTGACTATTTGTATGAATTCTAATATTGGATATTCTTGTACTTCATTTGGAAGCTCAATGGCAATAAGCCCACTGAATTCCTCCATGGCAACCAGCGTTTTTTGACTGACTGCGATTTCAATACTATTGGTATCTGAAATAATTCGTGTACCGATAGGAAGTGCACTGGCATTGGTAAGTAGTAAATACTCATTGTATGCAGGTACTTCATAATAGCTTACGCCAGGCTTTGTTACAACATTGGTAAACCGTTGTAATTCAATTCCAACTTCACGTTGCTTGAGCTGTTGATGAATAAATACTAATTGGTCATACATAACTGGTCTTGATTTTCTTGTTCAGTTGTGATGGATTGTTCTATTTCATTATCCATTGAGGTTTCATCTTGAAAAATAAATTCCGAGCGAAGCCAAGGATTAACAGGAATGTCTTGCTTGAATACCGATTGAATTTTAGGATCAATTGGTTTGAAATTTTCAGCAACACATCTCAAGTACAGACTAACCGTATAGGGTGAAAATTCTTTTTCCTCCATGGTGTCTATGTAAACGCCTACCAACAATTGTCCAGGTTTTAGTGCCACATCAAGTGATTGATAACCGAAAGGTTCTTCTAGCGCATAAATGGCTTGAACGCTAACAGGCGCAACAAGTTTTTCATGCTTTAAACTATTGAACGATGCCGTTATCCAGCCAATTTCAGCCATGCAGTGTTCGGAATTAATTCCTTTTACATGCTTCACTAAGAAACCAGTGCAACGTTTTAAATACGTTGGTATCTTATGTTGAAAGTGTACAATTTGCTTTGGGCTCTCAACCTTTAATTGAACGATATTGTAGCGAGTATTTACCATGGCTTAGCTTATTTGTCATTGCAAAGCCATAAATAAATTTTTGCTTCATACGGATAACCGTAAGGCAAGTTTACTTTTTTACCACCACCATCAATAATTGGTTCACAGCCATCGGTCAATTTACCTTCTAGGGTGCTGCCACCAGCGTCCAAGTGCTCTTCAAAAAAAAAGAATTTTTTATTCGGAGCCACCTGGTTGCCGCTAGTAAGTAACTTTACTTCGTGTAATTCTTCAAAGACCTCTTGGTTATTTACTTTCAAGCCCAGCGCAGTTCCAGGAATCAATTTGCCTTTTGGCAACGACACGTAAATGCCACGGATGCGGCTGTATTGTTTGTCGGTTTGTGCATTGATGCGAACAGCGTCTCCTGGTGCAGCAATGCGCACTCTGATTTGCTGAAACTTATGGTTCTTCATGGTAAATAATGGTTAAAAATTAGGACTTGATTACAGCAGTACCTCTCAATATTGCTTTCAAATACGTATTGGTTGGTGCATTGTTAGCCCACTCAATATTCAACTCGATGCTTTGTTGGTCACGGATAATTTTTGGATTGTCAAGGATGAATAATCCTTTGAACGTATCCTTGCCACTAGTTTGAAAAACTTCGCATGAAGTGTTTGGAACTAGCACCGTTCCGTTTGCTTTGAACTCAAATTCTCCGTTACGCAAGTAATCAGGAACGATGTCAAAGTTTACACTTCCAGGATTGTTTTCTTTGTCGGCAGTACCGCCCAATAAATGAATGCCATACAACAGGAAGTAATTTCCTTTTTCTAATTTACCACTAGAGATGTTGCTAGAGCCCACCACTTTGTTGTCGTCATCTTTAAACATTTTAATGACTTTAGAGCCACTAATTGTTTTTACCACATAGTAAGCTGTGTCAACAGCTTGTAAGCTTTGATTGGCTAATCCAATTTGTATTTCTTTTGGTAACATAGAAATACGTTTTTCAAACTCTGCACGAGAGCGTGAACCTGTGGCTGCTGCCACTGCTTTTGATTGCGTTTGCATTTTGCGAAACAATTTCTTTCTGTCATTAGGCCCACTAAGGTCTATTGCTTGCAAAAAGTCGTCTTCCGACATTGCTCCAAGTAAATTGTACTCACTGTTTTCGATTTGTCCGAGCGTTAACATTTTTTAGAATTTTTAGATTGTTATTAATTAAATGATTTCGATGTATGAAAGGTCTTCCTCAGCAATTCCTTCCACGTTGCTTGCATAGTCTTCAGGATTGAATGAAGTTGGAGATGAAAGCGCTGGCAAGTCTGGGTTGTAGCGTTCAATAGATAAGTTCATCGGTTCACGGTAAACGGCAGGTTCTCCCAATCCGTCAATGCCCGACATATTAAAGTCTGAAAGTCCAGCAAGTAAATCTTTTTTCAGAAATACTTTTACCCCTGATAACATACCAGCTGCTCCAACACCTGTCGCCAACATTTTCATGTTAGGGTCTTTAAGCATTAAGTTACCAGCAGCGCCTACGCCCAATAATACAATAGGACGAGCCATAGCCTTTACATTGAATCCAGTTGCCGTAGCATCTACATTCAATACTTTATCAATCATTTTTCCGCCTACGGAGCCAATTACGACACCGCCAGTAAGCATAGCCAAGGTTTTGATTTCACCCATCACAGCTTGGCCACTGAGCTTGGTTGTTTTTTTGCGTTGAACTGCCATGATATAGATTTTTAGATTTTTAAAATAATTTTACTGATTTGACTGTTGTTTTATTTGCTGCTGCGCTTCTAGTACTTGTTGGCTTTTTAGCACGAGTAGTAGTTGCAGGTTTTCTTCTTCTTGTTCCATAACCTGAAAGGCTAGTCGCTTTTTTAGGTTTCACCAATTGATAAATACCAAAGGCTAACAAGCCACCACCAATTACAGCTGGTATAGGATTTTTCTTTATGAAATTCATAATACCACCACCAGTGCTTGTTGGAGTAGTGGAAGGGTCGGTAGTAGCTACTGCACTGCCACTGTCACTCGTTGTGATTAATGATCTGTTTTGCTGTGGGTCGGAATTGGCTCCAGCATTTTCGCTTGCTTGAATTTCTGCCACTGCTGCCGCTGCCGTTGGGTCAGACATGGCTTCACTTTTTAGATTATTGACATCTACGTTTTCATTTTTTGCAAACAAGCCCGATTCCTTTATGATTTTTATGGCTGCAATAATTACAGGAGTTGCGGCTGCAATAACCGATGCCGAAGCTGGGTCACCCAATTGTCCTAGCATATCATCTTCCACAAAACCATTAAGGTTTCCAGCCTTTCCTCTAAGGACAGCATTTTGTAAGGCACTTCGTTTTCCTTGTAATTTATCTGCGAATAAATTTTCAATTTTGGCTAGTGCGTTTTTACTTTTTTGCCATGTTGCAGCATCCACGCCTTTAGCAGCAGCCTGTTGCTGCGTTGCATAAGCCCACTTTAATTTGGAAGCCATTTTACCCATATTGAGTTTCATGGCTAACAAAAATCCAGCACGAGCTGCAATGGTTAACGGATTGAATTTTACAATTGCTTTGATAGCAACTTTAGCGGCATCACCCACTTTTTGACCTACCGTTTTTACCGTGTTTTTTACACTGGTAAAAAATTTCTTGATGCTTAAACCACTAAGGGCTAAATCATCAGGGTCTAGGTCAACACCGTTAATGGTATTTACACCATTTCGAAGGTTGAGTTGCGCCTCGTTTTTTGCCAGCACTTCCAATGCTTCATTTCGTTTGTCGGTGTACCAATACTGAATGGCATAGTCTAACATTTTAAGCAATGCCTTTGGATCATCTAACGATGATACCAGTCCAGGGTTTTGAGCCACAGCGTTACGAGTGGCTACTAAATTTTGATACAGTTTGTCTAAGTCTTCTTGTGGTGATGTTGCACCTAAGCCATAACCTGTAAGCGATGTTGCCATAACAGCATCGTGCAAGTCATTACCAGGAACACCACTCAAGACAGCTACGTTTATGCCTTTTAAGTTCATAGTATAATCCATTTTATCGGTGTAAGTTTTTTCGTAATTGAATTCAGATAACACGCCATCAACAACACAATATTTTCTACTGTCTTGTAAGGGCACAATCACATATACATGTTGCCAGGAATCGGCACTGTACTTTGTAATGCGAAAGCTGTGTGGTATTTGAAGGTTGGTTAATATGCTTGAAACAAAAATGCTCATGCAGTCGCAATCCACGCCAGTAGAGCGTTCTGCCCAAGAGCGTGCAGGTCTGCGAAGTTGTTCCAGTCCACGTTTATCCAATTTGTATTGGATGAACTGGTATACAAATTCCCAAATAGCTTGGCAAGTTTCAATAGTAGATGACCGTTGGAGTAATGGAGCTATTCGCTTGGTGTCGTCAAGGTACTTCCAAACTACCTTCTCCATTAGTTCCACGGTATCTGTTACTTCACCATCGTTTATGATGACACGGTCGCGTTCATCAGGCGGTGGAAAGTACGCATTGAAACGACTGCCGTCTTTAATAGAACGGTAACCGCTTGTAACGGTCTTCATAGGAATATGTGACAGGCTTTTCATCAGATAAGTTTCGTTGGGGGTGATTGATAAAACAGGCCGTTCACATAAGTACTAAAAGACATTTCCATTGGAATCCCAAGTTGCGCAACTAGATTTTTTTTGTTGCCAGCTTTAAAGGCTGCAATCACACTTGGAATTTTGGTAATTATATTGGATAACAATCCTGCTAAAACAGTCCAGGATAGTTGTAATTCAATGGTATCAATTTGAGTAACGCCTAGCGGTTTAATGAGAATGATTTTATCCTCGGCATTGGATTGCGAAAGAAATTTTCCATTGGTTGAAAGTGATACAACAGGTTTTGTGATTTTGATGCTATCACGTGAAGGATTGTTGATAGAAACTTCTGTTCTAAAATACAAACCACTTAAGTTGATTTGATGCACACGAGGATTTAACAACGAAAGTGTTGCTAGTTCTGTTACGTTTTGAACCTTTAATAACTTAACGATTCCGTAAACGATTGTTCCTGCTATTGCCAAACCAACTACTTTATTCATCTGAATTATTTTTACGTTTTTTAAAATAATTTTTGATGCGAAAAGAACATTCGTCAAGTCCTTTTTTTACAACATAACCAGCCACAGCTGATACAACTGCATAAATGATAACAGTAGAAAGACCAGGTAATGTAATGGCTAATAAAAGTGGCTTTGCCGTTATGGCTTTACCAACGCCACCAACAACTCCCGAAGCGGTAGTGAATAATGCGTTATGTGTAGGTTGCTCCATCAAGTTGTGTGTTCTTTAGGAGACAAACTTCAGGATAAGTTATTTGTTGAAAGGGCGTGTGAGGGCGTGTGTAGCTCTAAAGAGGTGTGTGTAGTTATATGAGGGTATTTTTTATTATCTTTGAATTTTGTAAAATATTTCAAGCTTTTTTGAAATAAATAATGCGATACAAACCTTCGCCAATCTACCCAAATTTGGGGTGATAAGCGAATGTTTATAGCGCCTATATACAAGTTGGTGGCAATTTTGCCGCAGAAACTGGAAAAATGAACTTTAAAAAATGAAAAAATGAATTTTAGAATATTAGCATGTTTCACATTATTGACAATTTCTTTAAATATATTTTCTCAAGAAAATGCTCCACATTTAAAAGGTAAAGTCAAAATTTCTATCAAAGAAGGAACATTTGATTGCGATTTAACCTTAAGTAATTTTCCAAAAATTCAAGATTACTTAATTCGTTTAAATTCTGGAATGAATTTATTGCATATTAGAATTAAAAAACCAGAAGACATGGTTGTCATTTATGAAAAATCGGACAAAGATTCAACTTCTAGTGGTGAATCATTGGCTTATTATATTCCTGGTAATAATAGAAAAGGTAAATTTATACCCGAAGAATTACAATTTAGATATGTTGCAAAGTTTCCTGTGGCAAATGATACCATAGAAAACTTTTCAAGAGAAGATTGGAGAGGAAATATAGCATTTAACGGAATGTCAGTTAGATGTGATGGAAGACAAAGTGCTTGGTATCCGATTGTATATGATGCGAAAAAAGATATTGCTTATAACAGAGTAGTTTATGACATTGAATTTATTTGCGAGGATTGTAAAACAATTTATGCCAATGGGAATAAACCAGTAAGTTCAACTTCAGCTCATCTAATAAGTAATGAACCACAAGAAATAGCTTTGTTTTGCGGAAATTACGATGTCATTGATGACGGGAATATTGCTATTTTGAATCCAAAATTTGAAGAAGAAAAAATTAAACAATTTTCAAATCTAGTTTCGAACTATAAAAAATACTACGAACAAAAATTAAACATAAAATTTAATCAAACACCAACTTTCATAAACACTACTCCTACTTCAAAGAAAAATAGTTGGCTTTTTGTTGCGTACCCAACGATTATGGGTATAGGTTGGGGAAACCACGGATTAGCTGGAGTATTTGAGGAAGCATCACAAAAGTTTTACAAACCTATGATAGCACACGAATTTGGTCATTATTATTTTGGAACCATCAAAGTTTTTAATTCTGAATTAGGCGATATGATGTCTGAAGGTTTTACAGAGTATATGGCACTTAAATTGACCGAAGAAAACCAGACAGAAAAAAACTATGATGAAGTATTGGCAAAAAAAATAAAAAACTTAAAAGACTTTAAGCCAAATTCATTTTCAATGGTAAAATCAATAACAGACATAAGCGACAGACAAACTTATGTTTATGATTATGCTCCAATCATTTTTATAGCAATCGAAAAAGAAATTGGCAAAAAGAAAATGTGGGAATGGCTAAAAAATATTTTAGAAACAAAAACAGAATTTACTAATTATGATTTTTTAGTTTCAACTTTAAAAAATACGCTAAAAAATGACAAAAAAACAGAAATCATTATTAACAAGTATTTTGCCAACGTAAATTCAACCGAAAATGCAATTAAAAGAATAAACGAAAAATAAAAACTGCCACCAACAGCGGTTTCAAGAAATGGCGAGGCTCGGGATTTATCAGAAATGGGAAAGGTTATTAATTCAAAGTTTTGTTTATATTTGTGAAGGCTAGGTCTTGGTTCATCGCCACTTCTTGAAGCCGCGAAACGTTTAAAAAACAATAAATCAAGGTTCCCCAAACTCATCAATTATAACCCTCACATGAGCTGGAGTAAATAATCTAATACCTGATTTATACCCAAGTTTTTCAAGTCTTGATAAAGCAGTTTCGCTTTCGTTTATCCATCTATGCAACTGTGCACTGGCACTTTTTTTAGTTACATGCGGACAATATAATTGTGCGAGCTCACCATATCCGTATGCTCGCACTTTAAAAGTTTCTTCATTCATTTTGGTGTCGTTTAAATTACACCCCCCGTTTTGAATAAATTAAACTGTTGCAGCTGTCTTTGGAAACGATAGTCGTGTACCCATTTTAAGAGCCAAGTCAGTCATATCATTTCCAATTTTAGTATCTACAATCCTGGCATAATGCTGCGTTGATTTTATATCCTTGTGTCCAAGCATCCTGGAAACCGATTCAATAGGAACGCCATTCATCATGGTAACGGTAGTAGCAAACGTATGCCTGGCAACGTGAAAGGTTAATGATTTTTCTAACCCTATAAGCGTTTGAATTTCTTTGAGGTAAGCATTCAATTTTTGATTGCTAATTACTGGCAATACTTTTTCTTCGGCTTTCAAAATACTCAAGTCGGTATATTTCTCAATGATGAAGGTTGGCACATTTAACAATGGAATTTGCGCCTTAACCTTTGTCTTTTGTCTTCGGGTACGAATCCATAACACACCTTTGGGGTCGCATTCGATTTCTGAGGCCTTTAGCTTGAATAAATCCGCATAAGCAAGCCCACTAAAACAAGAGAATACGAAAAGGTCTCTAACAAGCTCTAATCGAGGAATCATGATTTCTAAATCCATGATGTTCTGCAATTCCTTTTCAGTAAGATAAGGACGGTCAACTTCACGAAGCGTTAATTTAAAATCTGCAAAAGGATTGATTTTAAGCCAGCCGTTTTTAAATCCAATCATTACAATTCGTTTGAAGTTTTGTAAATACTTGATAGTGGTGTTGTAATTGCACAACTTTTTTGTGCGGAGAAACACTTCAAACTTTACAACCATTTGTCGATTGATTAATTTAATGGGCACATCATGTACTCGGTATTCTTCCATGAGGAATTGCTTCATCCATTTCAAAGCCGTGCAATACTTTTGATAGTTTGCATAAGAGGTTTCTTTTCCGATGAGTAATTTTAGGTCATGGGTGTGGTCTTCCCACACGATACAAAGTGTTTTTGACTTGCTAGTGTTCACACACAAAATAGCATCGCGTAAAAGTTCAGGAGTTGCCTGGTCATAGAGGGCGTTAAGGTCTGCGTACTTATTATACGCATTTGCTTTGAACGCTTCCATGTAACGATTTACTTCTAAAGCTTCTGATGTTTTTCCTTTGCACATTCCAAGTTTGCCATCCCAAACTTCGGGATGTACGTTTCTTTTTGTGAACATGGCGAGCGATTGACCATTGATGGTAATGCGCATGTTAATGGGGCATTCTCCGTTTTTTGTAGGACGGGATCTGTTGATGTAAAACATCAATCTGAAAGTTGTTTTTGACGACATAATAATTTTATCAAATGGCCCCCCATTTTGAGTACAAATTTGATGACAAAATCTCGAGTTGCAAAACGTCAAAACGAGACAGGACGCGACATTGAGCGACATACTGTGACGTATTTGGTGTTTTTTAAGAGGACGTCACAAGTTGCAAAATAAATGTGTCGTTTTATGGCGTTTTAAGTCGTTTTCAGAGCCATGTTTTTCCATAAAAAAACCCCGATTATCATTGATAATCAGGGTTTTAGCTTATTTCTTGTTAGAAATAATGCGGAGAAAGAGGGATTCGAACCCCCGGACCTGTTACAGTCAACAGTTTTCAAGACTGCCGCAATCGACCACTCTGCCATTTCTCCAATAAGTCGTGCCTACTTCCGTAATGCGGATGCAAATATAA
>Ga0209023_10000923_pt1 | contig 41571 bp, 35 predicted proteins | sample LakOneMetagenome_FD_187468 | JGI IMG/M metagenome (GOLD analysis project Ga0209023, IMG submission 187468) | Freshwater and sediment microbial communities from Lake Erie, Canada (SPAdes) (version 2) | ecosystem: Environmental > Aquatic > Freshwater > Lentic | place: Lake Erie, Canada...
CAAACAGCAGACCATCCAAAACCGCCGCTTGAACCGCCAGCGTCAAGCAGCATAACCTGAACCCGATGAGCCCACGCCCTCCAATCCAAAATCAGCGCAGCTGTTCCAAATCTTTCGACGACGGACACCCCTGGTTCCTCTCGGGTGACCGCTCTTCGGGATCAGGCTGCCGCTTCATGCAGATGCCATTCGCACCACCCGCGATGCCCGATCCCGATCTCGGTGCGTGGCGGCACGCCTCGCGCGATGCTCGCTTCCTCATGCGCTACGCGGCGCCCAGAGAATGATCGCCGCACCAACGAGGCAAATTGCGGCCCCGATGACGTCCCACTGATCTGGCCGATGCCCTTCGATGGCCCAAAGCCAGAATAGCGACGTAACGGTGTAGATCCCACCGTAGATGGCGTAAGTGCGTCCGGCCTGATCGACGGGGCTGAGCGCCAGTAACCAGGCAAAGGCGGCTAGCGACGCCATGCCTGGAAGGAGCCAGAATGCAGTATGCCCGAGACGGAACCAGACCCAAAAAGCGAAGCATCCCGCGATCTCCACCAACGCCGCGGCAAAATAAGTTGCTATCGCAGCCATCTTTCACTTCGGTGCAATCGCCCCCGAGCGAGGTGCGTGTCAGCTTCGAAATATTTAGAAGTCAAGTCCAGCGCTTGTAGCCGCGGCCGAAAACCGTATCGCGCCAAATGCCAAACAGAGACTCGCGCCATTCTGGGCGACTATTTCGCCTGCAATTTCAAGTCTCTAGGGGTCGATGCCCCGCACGAGTCGCGGAAAACACGCCACAATCTGCGAGGCGCAAAATCGTTTAATGTCAATGACTTATGTGGTGGCGGAGAGGGTGGGATTCGAACCCACGGATGGCTCGCACCATCAACGGTTTTCGAGACCGCCCCGTTCGACCGCTCCGGCACCTCTCCGCATCGGTGGTCGTCGTGAGCGCGGGGTTTAGCGGGGCGGGGGCGTCAACGCAACCGGATTTTTTCGGCCCCGGTGCCGGGTGGCGGGGCGGGCCTTGCCAAGTGGTGCGGATGGGGAAAGGATGCCGGCTCGGGGGTGGCTCGGAGACGGTGGATTGGGCATGGCGGCGGCAGAAGCGGAACCGGCGGGCCGGGTTGCGGTGCGCCGGGTCTTCTATGTTCCGGGCTTCGATCCGTCGCCGCCGCGCCGATATCGCGAAATGTACCGGACCGAGGCCGCCCGGCAGGCTGAAATCACCGGCCGCGCGATCACCATGTCGGCGCGGAGCGCGTCGGGCGCCTATGGCTGGCGGGCCGAGGCGGACGAGGTGCTGGCCGATTTCGAGGTGCTGGTCTGGTCCGACATCGTCCGGGCCTCGATGCGGACCGGGATCGTGGCGACCTATCTTCAACTGGCGCGCGTCGTCTGGATCTATGTCGGCTCGGGGGCGCTTGTGCGGCTTTTGCGGCTGCGCAAGGGGCCGATGATCGCGGCGATTTATCCGATCGTCTATCTGCTGGCGGTCCTGGGCCTGGCCCTTGGCGTTGGCTGGCTGGCGGCCGGCCTTGCCCGGCCCGGGGGCGCGGGGCCGGAAGTGGCGGCGTTCGTGGCGGTCGTCTGGGCGGTTCTAGAAGCGTCTCGGCGGGCAGACGGCCGGGTCTATGCCTGGTATCTGATGCATGATTATGCCTTTACCGCCGAACATCGGGGGGCTAACCCGGCGCCGCTCGAGGCGCGGATGGCCGGGTTCCGTGCCCGGATCGCCACGGTGCTGGCCGCGCCCTGCGACGAGGTTCTGGTCGTCGGCCATTCCTCGGGCGTTCATATCGCCGTTTCGGTTCTGGCCGACCTGATCCGTGCCGGCGAGGCGCCGGCAGGTGGGCCTGCACTTGGGCTTCTGTCGCTCGGGCAGGTGGTGCCGATGGTGTCGTTCCTGCCCGAGGCGCACCGGCTGCGGGCCGATCTCGGATATCTGGCCGCTTGCCCGCACCTGACCTGGGTCGATGTGACGGCGCCGGGCGACGGCTGCGCCTTTGCGCTCTGCGATCCGGTGGCGGTTTCGGGCGTGGCGCCGCCGGGCAAGCGCTGGCCGCTGGTCCTGACTGCCGCCTTTTCCCAGACCCTGTCGCCCGAACGCTGGCGGCGCCTGCGATGGAGGTTCCTGACGCTGCATTTCCAGTATCTCTGCGCCTTCGACCGGCCCGACGCCTATGACTATTTCGCCATCACCGCCGGCCCCCTGACGCTGGCCGAGCGGTTTCGCGGTCGCAGCCCCGCCAAGGGGCGGATCGAGACGCCGCTGAACCCCCATGGGCGGGCGCGATGATCGCACCAAAACCCAAACCCCGCGCCGACAAGGTGCCGTTCTGGCGCCATCTGCTGGCCTTTCGCGCCGATATCCTGTCGGCCCAGCCGGCCAAGCTGTACCGCGCCTGGATGGCCGAGATGCGCACACCCTTTTTCCGGTCGTTCCTGTGCAACGATCCAACCCTGATCGACGAAGTTCTGTGCCGCCGCCCGGCCGATTTCCCCAAATCCGACCGCGTGCGGGCGGGGCTCGCGCCGCTTCTGGGCCGGTCGGTCTTTGTGACCAACGGGGCAGAGTGGGCCCGTCAGCGGCGCATCATCGACCCGGCCTTTGGCGCGGGCGGGCTGCAGGGCGCGCTTGGCGCCATGGTGGCGGCGGGGCAGGGCGCCTGCGCGTCATTGGCTGAGCGCCTCGATGCGCCCCTCGACATCGAAGAGGCGACCAGCCACCTTGCGGCTGACGTGATCTTTCGCACGCTTTTTTCGGTGCCGATCGGCGACGAAACAGCGGCGCGCGTCTTTCATGCCTTTCGCGCCCATCAGCGTGGCCAGCCGTTGCTCAATCTCGGGGCTTTCTTCCGGCTGCCCGCGTGGATGCCGCGCTTTCACCGTGGGGCGACCCGCCGCACCGCCCGCACGATCCGCACGCTGATCAAGGCAATGGTCGACCGGCGCGCCGCCGAGATTGCCGCAGGCACTGCGCCGCACGATCTGGCAACCAAGATCATGACCACGACGGACCCGGTGACGGGGCGGGGCTTCACGCCGGCAGAGATGGTCGATCAGATCGCCATCTTCTTTCTGGCCGGCCATGAGACTTCGGCTTCGGCGCTGGCCTGGGCGCTTTATCTTCTGGCCGCCGATCCTGTCGCGCAGGATCGGGCGGCGGGCGAGGCGGCGCGCCTGCCGGAAGACCCCACGATTTCCGATATCTCCGGCCTGGCATTCGTCCGGGATGTGTTCCGCGAGACGCTGCGCCTTTACCCCCCCGTGCCGATGATGGTGCGCGAAAGCCGCTGCCCGGTCCGGTTCCGCGGCCGCGAGGTGCGGCGCGGCGACCAGGTCGTCCTGTCGCCCTGGCACCTGCACCGGCACGAACGGCTGTGGGACCGGCCCGACGACTTCGACCCCGGCCGCTGGCAGACCGAGGCCGCGCGCCAATCGGCCCGCGCCGCCTACCTGCCCTTTTCCGCCGGCCCGCGCGTCTGTATCGGCGCGGGCTTCGCGATGATCGAGGGGCCGCTTCTGTTGGCCATGCTCTTGCGCCGCTTTCGCTTTGTGCCGGCCGACCCGCTGCCGCCGGTGCCGGTCGCTTTTCTGACCGTGCGTGCCCGGGACGGCATCCGCCTGCGCCTGGCCCCCCGCGCGCAGCACTCCCCCTTGTCCGGGCCCGCCACAGACGATATGACGCGGGCCGTGGGTGATTAGCTCAGTTGGTAGAGCGCTTCGTTTACACCGAAGATGTCGGCGGTTCGAGACCGTCATCACCCACCAGCCTACCCGAATCTGCTTTTTGTCAACGACTTGCGGATATGTGCCCAGGCTGGAAACATCCGTCCTGGCCCATTCTGGAAGGCTGATATGGGCAGGATTCAGTTTGCGCGCCCCCGCCGCTTCGCAGGCCAGCCCATGGCAAATCGGGCCCGGGGCGCAGCGCGGCTGTCTGACCGGCGGTGACCGCGGTCTTGCACAGGTTCATTGTCCTTAAAAAAGACATAATCGGTTTCCTCCAGGCGCAAACTCAGGCTTGGCCCGGACGGGCTCCCACTTTGTAACATTATCGCGCCGATTTGGCTTAAAAACTCTATAAGTATATGATAAATAATTAATATTTATCAAGCCAACGCGATTGCGCGACTGAGGCCCGGACTCGGCGACCGGAAAATTGGGGCAGAAGTGCGGCAAAGGTGGCATGAAAATGCAGCGTCGCGGCGAAAATCGGGCTGAAATGCGGCGGGAATGCGGCAAAATCTGCTGGCCAACACTCCCGGTTTACTGGTAAAACTGAGGGCAAGTCGAAGCGTCGCGAAGATGCGGCAGAATGGAATGGTGCGATTATGAAATTTAAAGCTCTGGTTGCTGCTGCAATTATCGCAGTCTTGCCGATGGTGGCGAGCGCGACCACCGTCGTGAACATGGGCAACCTGTTCGGCAAGACCTACAAGGCTGGCAATATCAACCTGTCGACCGGTCCCTACCAGTTTGGTGCCAACATCATCGGCGGCCAGGGTGGCTTTACCGCCAACACCTATGTGACGCCCTACATGTCGACGGGTCTCAGCACCGCCGTGATCAGCTTCTTCGTCAAGGGGTCGCGGTTCACGAGCCTGAGCGGTTCGTGGGGCGGTAGCGCCTTTACCTTCAGCCAGATCATTGACCCGATCACCAGTGCGATCAGCTACGTTGGCAATGCGACCGTGCATTTCACCCAGTCGGGCCTTGCCGGGGCGCAGCTCTTCAAGGTCAACTGGACTGGCGGCAACGACATCACCTTCCAGACCACCCTCTCGGCCGTTCCGGTGCCGGCAGCCGGTCTGCTGCTTGTTGGAGCGCTTGGCGGTCTCGGTGCGCTGTCGCGCCGCCGCAAGATCCCCGTCGCCGCCTGACCTTCACGCGACGATCGCAATACCTGGAAGGGGCCTTCGGGCCCCTTCTGCATTTCCGGGTTCTGCACGCCCGACAGGGCTGTGTCGCCAGGCCGATCTGACCGCTGCAATAATTTGCGGGCCTCAGCGATCCGCGTGGCTCCAGAAGGCGCGCACCTCGATCATGCGGGGGCCGCGTGACGGCCGGGCGAGGGCAGCGGCCAGCGCACCGGGCTCTTGCGGGACCGACTGGAATGGAAGGTCGCAGGCCGCCGCGAAGGGCTCCATCTTCAAGGGCGAGGGGTCGCAGCCGATGACCTGTGACTGTGCCGCCTGCATCGCCTCGGCAATCTCGCGGAAGCCGGCGCTGTTCCAGACGACAAAGGAGATGTGCAGGTGTTCGTCGACGGCGGTGCGCAATTCGCCGGGGCTGAATTGCAGGCCACCATCGCCGATCAGGCAAACGACCGGGCGGCCGGGGTCGGCCAGGGCGGCGCCGACAGCCGCGCCAGGGGCGAACCCCAGGGCGCCAAAGCCCGTGGCCGCGTTGAAATAGCGCGCCGGGCCGTCGTGATCATAGCAGAGGTTGGCGGCATAGATGGGCTGGGTGCTGTCGCCCACCAGAATGGCGCCGGGCATCGCGGTGCGGATCGCCTCGACCATGGCAAGCTGGGCCGGCATGGCCGCCGACAGGCTGGCGATTTCGGCATGCACGGCGGGCAGGGCGCGGGCCACGCGGGCAGCACCGTCGCCGGTGGCGCCACCGGCCGGCAGATGCTCCAGCAGCGCCGCCAGGGTGGTGCCGGCATCGGCGCAGATGGTCAGGGCTGCCGGATGGCGGGCCAACTGTTCGGTGCAGAGATCGACGCGGATCATCCCTGAGAGGTCCGGCAGGCCGCCGCGCGCATACATGTCGTAATCGGTCGGGCCAAGCTCGGTCCCGACCGCCAGTATGCGGTCCGAGGCGCGGATGACATCGCGCACCGCATCAAGGCTCGCGCTGGCGCCAAGGCCAAGCGGATGGCCAAACATCAGGCCGCGCGCGTTGACCGTCTGAACGACCGGCGCCCCAAGCCGCTCGGCCAGCGCCTGAACCGCTGCCCCCGCCCGCCGCGCCCCGCCACCGGCCAGGATGACCGGGGCCCGGGCCGCACGCAGCATCCCGGCAGCTTCGACGACGGCTTCCGCATCGGGCCGGGGCGGCGCGGCCCTGGGGCGCGCGGGGCCCGGGGCGGGGCAGGGCAACGGCATCACATCGGTCGGGATCTCGATATGCACCGGCCCCGGTCGACCGGTTTCGAGCGCCGCGAAGGCGCGGGCAAGGACCGACGCCAGCATTTCGGGTGCGGTCACCTGAAAGCTGGGGCACAGCGGGCGAACCATGGCCTGCTGGTCGGGCACCTCGTGCAAAAGGCCAAGGCCCTGACCAAGGCTGGCGCGCCGGTTCACCCCCGAGATGATCAGGACCGGCACGGAATCGGCGCGCGCTTGGCCCATGGCGGCCAATGCGTTCAAGAGGCCCGGCCCGGTGATCAGGAACGCTACGCCCGGCTTGCCCGAAACCCGGGCATAGCCGTCGGCCATGAAGGCGGCACCCTGTTCGTGGCGGGCCGTGACATGGCGGATGCCAGAGCCGGCCAAGCCCCGGTAAAGCTGCACCGTGTGAACGCCGGGAATGCCGAAGACGACCTCGACCCCCCGAGCCTTCAACCCCCGAACAAGCTGTTCCCCGACCGAGCCCATCATGCGGCCCTCCGCAGGGTGCGGGCGTGGCCGGCGATACGGGCGCAGGCCTCGGCGGTTACCGCATCGGGTTGGGTCAGTGCCACCCGGACCCAGCCGCATAGTGCGGCGCCAAAGCTTTCGCCCGGCATGACCGCGACATGGGCTCGATCGAGCAGGTCGAGCGCGAAAGCCTCGCCCGACAAGCCGGTGGCCCGGACGTCGATCAGGGCGAACATGCCGGCCTCGGGCCGGTGGACGGCAAGCCCCTCAACGCCGTTCAGCGCCTTGTGGATCAGGGCCGCGCGCCGGGCGAAGCGTTCGCACATGCCGGCGGCGACCGGCGAAGGCGCCGAAACGGCGGCGGCGGTCATGTCGGCGATAAAGGGCTGGCTGCCGAAAAGCATGGTTTCCGAAAGGGGCAGGAGACGGGCGGCGAACTCGGCCGGTCCGACGCACCAGCCCGACCGGAAACCGGGTGCCGCGTGGGACTTGGAGATCGAGGCGGTGACCACAACCCGGTCGGCCAGATCGGAGAAATCGAGCGGCGACACGAAGTGGCTACCGGCGAAGACCAGGTCTTCGTAGACCTCGTCGCAGAGAATCCACAGGTCGTGTCTGCGTGCCAAAAGACCCAGGGCGCGGATGTCGGCGGCCCCTAGGATCGCCCCGGTGGGGTTGTGCGGCGAGTTAAGGAAAATCACGCGGCTACGCGGTGTTATGGCCCCTTCTACATCATCTGCCTGAAGTCTGAATCCGCACTCTGGGCGCAGCGCCACCGGAACCGCGCGCGCGCCGCTGGCAGCGATCAGCCCTTCATAGGTCGCATACATCGGGTCGCCGACGATCACCTCGTCGCCCGCTTCGGTCAGCGCCATCAGAACCGCGAAAAGCGCCGTTTGCGTGCCGGGAAGGCAAATGATCTGGTCGGTGCCGATCGGCCGGCCACGCCGCGCGCTGTAGCGATCGGAGAGCGCCTTCAGAAGCGCCGGTTCGCCCTGGCCGTTGGAATAGCCGGTGCGCCCGGCCTCCATCGACCGGATCAGCGCCGCCTTCAGGGGTTCTGGCGTCGGCACGTCAGGCTCGCCGATGGTCAGTTCGATGATCGGCGTGCCGGCGGCCTTCAGCGCGCGCGCGGTGGCATGAACCTGCCATTTTGCGCCGCCAAGCCCGGCCAGACGTTCGGTAATCGCGGAATATCTCATGTCGGGTTCATTTCCAGATGCAGCAAGGGTGGGGCTGCCGGCGCGGGCGTCTGCGGCCCCGGCAGATGCGAAATCAGGTCTACGCCCAGAATGGCGCCGATCGCGCCGGCGCCGACGGTGACCAACTCGTCGGCGGCAAAGCCGTCAGGTAGCGCGCAGCCTTCCAGCCAGAGTCCGTCGATCAGCCCGTTGCAGGCGATGGCCAGCGCCCGCAGGCGCGTGCGATCGGAGCGGCCAACAAGTTCGGCGATCAGCCCTTCCAGCAGCGTGCGGTATTGCAGATAGTTTCTTTCGTGCACCATGCGCATCGCCGGGTCGCGGCGCACCTCGGCGATGAAGCCCGCCCACAGGCCCATGGCGCGGCCATCGACGACCGGCGGGCGCAGCGATGCGGCAACAAAGGCGGCCAGCCGGGCCTCGGGCCCGATCGGGGCCGCGTCCAGAACGGCGAAATTGTCGGCGGTCATCCGCGCCATCACCGTTTCATAGGCGGCGCGTGTCAGATCTTCCTTGCGCTGGAAATAGTGGCGAATCAGGCCAGAAGTCACACCGGCGCGCGCGGCGATGGCGCGCACGGTGGCGGCCTGCGGCCCAGCCTCGGCGATAAGGTCGAGTGCCGCGGCAATCAGTGCGTCGCGCCGCCGTTCCTCGCCTTCCCGCCGGAATTTGCGCCTTTCGCCGGCCATGTCGCCCTGCCTTAATTATACGCTTGCATAATTGGCGGGCGGCGTTGTTAATTGCAACAGCAAACTCGAAGGAGCGTCGCATGACGGCAGCCGCCCAGAGCCTTGATCCCGGGGATCGCCCGGAAGCGATCCGCATAGAGGGCCTGCACAAATCTTTTGGCTCGGTCGAAGTTCTGAAAGGGGTGTCGCTGACCGCACACGAAGGCGATGTGGTGGCGATCATCGGTGGATCGGGGTCGGGCAAGTCAACCATGCTTCGCTGCATCAACTTTCTCGAAACGCCGTCCTCGGGCAAGATCGTCATCGGCGGTGAGGAGGTCGCGTTGCGCCCTGATGGCACCCCGCAGCACCGCAAGCAGATCGAGCGGTTGCGCCAGCATCTGGGCATGGTGTTCCAAAGCTTCAACCTCTGGTCCCACAAGACGGTTCTGGAAAACCTCATCGAGGTTCCGGTCCATGTGCTCGGGGTGTCGAAGGCCGAGGCGACCGAGCGGGCGAAAAAACTGCTCGAACGCGTGGGGCTTGCCGAAAAGGCCGATGTCTATCCGGCCTTCATGTCCGGCGGCCAGCAGCAGCGCGCGGCGATTGCCCGCGCCCTGGCAATCGAGCCGCGCGCCATGCTGTTCGACGAACCGACAAGTGCGCTGGACCCCGAACTGGTGGGCGAGGTGCTGAACGTGATCCGCGGTCTGGCCGCCGAAGGGCGCACCATGATCCTGGTCACCCACGAAATGAAGTTCGCCCGCGAAGTGGCGAGCCATGTGATCTATCTTTACAACGGGCAGATCGAGGAAGAGGGGCCGCCGGCAGAATTGTTCGGCAACCCCAAGTCGGAACGCCTGCAACAATTCCTGAAATCCGTCCACTGAGGCGGGGAATAAACGACCAACAGATGAGGTTCCTATGAAAAAGACAGTCATGATTTTCGCGGCCGCCTTGGCAATGGCCACCGGCGCCTTCGCCGCTGGGCCGGTAAAGATCGGCATCGCGTCCGAGCCCTATCCACCCTTCGCCTCGCCCGATGCGGCCGGCAACTGGGTCGGCTGGGAGGTTGATATCATCGGTGCGGTCTGCAAGGCAGCAGCACTCGACTGCAAGATCACGCCCGTGGCCTGGGAAGGCATCATCCCGTCGCTGACCGGTGGCCAGATCGACGCGATCATGGCGTCGATGTCGATCACCGCCGAGCGTGAAAAGGTCATCGATTTCTCGGACAAATACTACAACACCCCGACCGTGATCGTCGCCACCAAGGGCGAGGGCATCCAGCCGACACCCGAAGGGCTGAAGGGCAAGACGATTGGCGTGCAGGTTTCGACCATCCACGAAGCCTATGCCAAGGCGCATTTCCCGGACAGCACGCTAAAGACCTATCAGACCACCGACGAGGGCTTCCAGGATCTGGCCGCCGGCCGGATCGACGCGAGCCAGGCCGACAGTATCGCCATCGACGCCTTCATGGCCACCGATGCGGGCAAGGCCTGCTGCGAAGTGGTGGGCAAGGTCGCCGATGATCCGGCTATCCTGGGCGCCGGTGTCGGCGTCGGTCTGCGCAAGGGCGATCCCCTGAAAGAGACGTTCAACGCCGCGATCAAGAAGATCCGCGAAGACGGCACCTACGACGAAATCACCAAGAAATACTTCTCCTCCTCAATCTACTGAGGCAGGGAGTGCTGTTTCTTGATGTCAGCGGATCGGCTTCTGCGTCCGAACTTCTGGCATGGGCGCCCCCCGGTTGGGGGGCGACCCTTGTCGTCGGTCTGTGGAACACGATCCTGATCGCGTCGGGCGCCTATGTGCTCGGCCTTCTGATCGGTGTGTTCGGCGCGTTCAGCAAGCTTTATGGCGGGCCGGTGATCAAGGATATCCTTGCGGTCTATACCACGCTGGTGCGCGCGGTCCCCGAACTCGTGCTGATCCTGATCCTGAACTATGCGTTCACCGGCATGGTCAACGAATTCCTGCGGCTACGCGGGTATGAGCCCATCCAGCTTTCGGGCGTAGCGGTCGGCATCGCCATCCTGGGGGTCGTGCAGGGCGCCTATTCGACGGAAGTGCTGCGCGGCGCAATCCTGTCGGTGCCTGCGGGCCAGATCGAGGCGGCCCGTGCCATGGGCATGTCGCCCATGCTGCTGGCGCGGCGCATCACCATGCCGCTGATGATGGCGGCCGCCATTCCGGGGCTGGCCAACCTGTGGCTGACAGTGACAAAGGACACCGCCCTTCTGGCGGTCGTGGGCTTTATCGAACTGACCAAGGCCACGTCGCTGGCTGCGGCGACGACCAAGGCCTTTTTCACCTTCTTCATGGCGGGCGGGGTGCTCTATCTGGCGCTGTCGCTGGTCTCGACGTTGATCTTCGCGCGGATCGAGAAATGGGCGCGCAAGGGCCAGCGGATAATGGAGCGGGGGATGTGATGGGCGATTTCCTCAAACCCACCCACCGCAAGATCATGCTGGCCATTGCCGTCTTGATCGTCGGCGCCTGCCTGTGGTTCCTGGACTGGAGCTGGGTGGCCCGCTATCAGCAAATGATCTGGCTGGGTATCTGGACGACGATCTGGCTGACGATCGTGACGATGATCCTGGGGATGTTTTGCGCCATCGGGCTTGGCATTGCACAGGCGGCCGGGCCGATCTGGCTGGCCTGGCCGGCGCGGGTCTATTGCACGATCATTCGCGGCACGCCGCTTCTGTTGCAGCTCTGGCTTCTCTATTTCGGGCTCGGGTCGTTCTTTCCGCAATTCCCCGGGCTGCGCCACAGTTTCCTCTGGCCGATCCTACGCGAGGCCTGGCCCTATGGCGTGCTGGCGCTGACGATGAGCGTCGCGGGCTACGAGGGCGAGGTAATGCGCGGCGCCTTCCGCGGTGTCCCGCACGGCCAGCTCGAGGCGGCGCGGGCGATGGGGATGCCGCGTTTCACCACGTTCCGCCGCATCTGGCTTCCGCAGGCACTGCACCGGGCGCTGCCGACCATAGGCGGCGAAACGGTATTGCAGATGAAATCGACGCCCCTTGTCGCCACCATTTCGGTGATCGACATCTATTCTGTCGCCCGGCGGGTGACGCAGGATACGTTCATCGTCTATGAACCGCTTCTGCTGCTTGCCGTCACCTACATGACCATGGCGGGGATCATCGTTCTGTTCTACCGCTGGTTGGAAAGCCGGATTCCGACACGGACGGCGTGACGGGCGAGGGGGCGCCGGCCCCCGGTGCTGTCGAGAAGGAGCGAGGGGGCGCTCCCCCCCCGCTGTTCAAAAGGAGCGAGGGGGCGCTGCCCCCTCGCGCTCCCCCGGAGTATTTCAGCCAAGATGAAAGGGCGGGCAGGGTGAGAGCGTTGACCTTGGCGGTCCGCGATGGCATGTCGGGGGGGTCAAGGCCGGAAGGAAATTTGCCATGCCCGCTTACCGTTCACGCACCACCACCCATGGCCGCAACATGGCCGGCGCCCGCGGCCTGTGGCGCGCCACAGGCATGAAGGATGGCGATTTCGGCAAGCCGATCATCGCCATCGTCAATTCCTTCACCCAGTTCGTGCCGGGACATGTACATCTGAAAGACCTCGGCCAGCTTGTCGCGCGCGAGGTCGAGGCGGCCGGCGGTGTCGCCAAGGAGTTCAACACGATTGCGGTCGATGACGGGATCGCGATGGGCCACGACGGGATGCTCTATTCGCTGCCGTCGCGCGAACTGATCGCCGACAGCGTCGAATATATGGTCAACGCCCATTGTGCCGACGCGATGGTCTGCATTTCCAATTGCGACAAGATCACGCCAGGCATGCTGATGGCGGCGATGCGGCTGAACATTCCGGCGGTCTTTGTTTCGGGCGGGCCGATGGAGGCGGGCAAGGTGGTGCTGGCCGGCAAGACCGTGGCAATGGATCTGGTCGATGCGATGGTGGCGGCGGCCGACGACACTATCTCCGACGCGGACGTCGCCAAGATCGAGGCGGCTGCCTGCCCGACCTGCGGGTCCTGCTCGGGCATGTTCACCGCCAATTCGATGAACTGCCTGACCGAGGCCTTGGGCCTGTCGCTGCCGGGCAACGGCTCGACCCTTGCCACCCATGCCGACCGCAAGCGGCTGTTCGTGGAAGCGGGTCATGTGATCGTCGACATCACCAAGCGCTACTATGAGCAGGACGATGCATCCGTTCTGCCGCGCAACGTGGCGACCAAGGAAGCATTCGAGAATGCCATGTCGCTGGACATCGCGATGGGTGGATCGACCAATACGGTTCTGCATATTCTTGCGGCGGCCCATGAAGGGGGCGTCGATTTCACCATGACCGACATCGACCGGCTTTCGCGCCGCGTGCCTGTTCTGTGCAAGGTGGCGCCGGCCAAGCAGGATGTGCATATGGAAGATGTGCACCGTGCCGGCGGGATCATGGCGATCCTTGGCCAGCTTGATGCGGGCGGGCTTTTGCACCGCGAGGTGCCGACGGTTCATTCCCGCTCGATCGGGGCGGCGATCGACACCTGGGACATATCACGCACCAAACAGGACAGCGTGCGCACGTTCTTTCTGGCCGCGCCGGGCGGGGTGCCGACCCAGGTTGCCTTCAGCCAGGACCGCCGCTGGGACGCGCTTGACCTCGACCGCGAAAAGGGTGTGATTCGGTCGGCCAAGACGCCCTATTCCAAGGATGGCGGGCTTGCTGTTCTATCGGGAAACCTCGCGCCCGAGGGCTGCATCGTGAAAACTGCCGGTGTGGACGATTCGATCCTGGTCTTCGCCGGGCCGGCGCGCGTCTACGAATCGCAGAATGCGGCGGTCGAGGCGATCCTGTCGAACCGGATCAAGGAGGGGGACGTGCTCGTCATCCGCTATGAGGGGCCGAAAGGCGGGCCGGGGATGCAGGAGATGCTCTACCCGACCAGTTACCTGAAATCGAAGGGCCTGGGCAAAGCCTGTGCGCTGATCACCGACGGGCGCTTTTCGGGGGGCACGTCGGGCCTGTCGATCGGCCATGTCAGCCCCGAGGCTGCGTCGGGCGGGCTGATCGGGCTGGTGGAAGAGGGCGACCGGATCGAGATCGACATTCCGGGCCGCACGATCGGTCTTGCCGTGCCCGACGCGGAACTGGCCCGGCGTCGCGCTGCGCAGGATGTGAAGGGCTGGAAACCGGCCAAGGCCCGGCCGCGCAAGGTCAGCCAGGCCTTGCGCGCCTACGGCCTGTTCGCCACGTCGGCGGCGACGGGCGCGGTCCGGCAACTGCCTGACGAATAGGGGGCGGGGCGAAATGTTCAGGGCACTGATGGTCAGCAAGCGAGAGGATGGCACGACAAGTGCCGTGGTCGAGACGCTGTCCGAGGACCGGTTGCCCGAAGGGGATGTGACCGTCGCCGTCGACTATTCGACGCTGAACTACAAGGACGGGCTGTGCCTGGGATCGGGTGGCGGGTTGGTCAAGACATGGCCACATGTGCCCGGGGTGGATTTCGCCGGCATTGTCGCGGACAGCCGCGATCCGCGTTATCGGCAGGGTGATGCGGTGATCCTGACCGGCTGGCGGGTGGGCGAGGTGCAGTGGGGCGGCTACGCCGAAAAGGCGCGGGTCAAGGCCGACTGGCTGGTGCCCTTGCCCGTGGGGTTGACGACACGGCAAGCGATGGCGGTTGGCACCGCGGGGCTGACGGCGATGCTGGCGGTGATGGCGCTGGAAGATCACGGGCTGAAGCCGGGGCAGGGGCCGGTTCTGGTGACGGGCGCCGCCGGGGGCGTGGGGTCCGTCGCCACGGCGATCCTTGCCCATCTCGGCTACGAGGTGGCGGCGGTCACCGGGCGGCCGGAAACAGAAGGCTATCTGCGCGCTCTCGGGGCGGCACGGATCGTGCCGCGTGCCCACCTGGCCGAGGTGGTCAAGCGCCCGCTGGAAAGCGAAACCTGGGCGGGATGTGTCGATGCGGTGGGCGGCGCGATGCTGGCGCGGGTGCTGGGGCAGATGAAGCATGGCGCCTCGGTTGCGGCGGTCGGGCTTGCCGGCGGGTCTGCCCTGCCGGCGACGGTCATTCCGTTCCTTCTGCGCGGGGTCAATCTTCTGGGGATCGATTCGGTGCTGTGCCCCTATGCCAACCGGGTCCGCGCCTGGGATCGCATCGCCCGCGACCTGCCGATGGCCAAGCTCGAGGCGATGATCGAACCCGCCGGCCTGGCAGACCTGCCCGCCCTTGGGGCCGCGATCCTAGCAGGCGGGGTCAGGGGCCGGGTTCTGGTCGACGTGCGGCGCTGAGCGCCGCGCGGCCGGTCTAGCGGCCCGTCAGCCGGTTGCCGAGCTTGGCCAGGGCCGAGGGCTTGCCGGTCCGCTCTTCCTGCCGGTCGGCCGCGTTGTAAAGCGCATACATTCCCTGAACGCCAAGCCAGCGCAGCGGTTCGGGCTCCCAGTTGCGCACCTTGCGGTTGACCCAGGGCAGCGCGGTCAGCGCGGTCTGGCGGCCGAGCGCCAGGTCGGCCAGCGTTCGGCCCGCGAGGTTCGACGTGGAAACCCCGAGACCGACATACCCCCCTGCCCAGCCGATCCCGGACGCGGGGTCGAGACCCACGGTCGCGCACCAGTCGCGCGGCACGCCGAGGACACCGCACCAGGCGTGGTCGATCGGCTGGTCGCGCACGTCGGGAAAATGCCGGTGCAGGATGGCGGTCAGCCGGCGGACGGTTTCGGGATCGGGCGCGCCGCGCGCGTCGATGGCCGAGCCATAGCGATAGGGCACGCCGCGCGCCCCCACGGTGATGCGACCTTCGCGGGTGCGCTGGCAGTAGCAGTATGAATTCTTGAAATCTCCAAAAATCTCATGGCCTTGCCAGCCGATATTCGCCCAGATTTCCGGGGGCAGCGGGGCGGTGGCGATCTGCGCGGAATTGAGCGGCAGCCAGTCGCGCCGCGATGTCGCAAGCGTCGCCGTGAACCCTTCGGTGCAGCGCAGGATGATAGGTGCCCGGACCCGCCCGCGGCGTGTCGAAACCTCGCCCTTGGCGATCGCCATCACGCTGGTGCCCTCGGCGATCGTGACGCCAAGCCGTTCGACCGCCGCTGCAAGGCCGCGCACCAGCTTGGCCGGCTGCACCCGGGCGACCCCTGTCACGATCATTCCGCCAAGCGTGCCGGGAACGTTCACCCGCGCGCGCGCTTCCGCGGCGTCGATCTGGTGGACGCGGTCCTCTTCTCCCCAGTGGCGGCGATGCGCCACTTCGGCGGACAGCCGGACAAGCTGCGCGGGGTTGGTGGCCACCATCAACTCGTCAGTTTCGAGAATATCGGCGTCGATCCCTTCGGCGCGCGCGACGCGGATCACTTCGGCCACCGTGCCGCCCATGGTTCGGACCAGTTCACGCACCCCCGCCACAGTCCCGTTGGCAAGATAGCGGTCATGGTTCCAGGAAAAGCCGCCGGTCAGCCAGCCGCCATTCCGCCCCGAGGCGCCGAAGCCGGAGAATTCCTTCTCGACGACCAGAATATCGAGATCGGGCGCCGCCTTCTTGAGGTAATAGGCGGCCCACAGCCCGGTATAGCCTGCGCCGACGATGCAGACATCGGCCGCCCGATCACCGTCAAGCGGCGGGCGCGGCCGGGGCAGGCCGCCCATGTCCGCATACCAGAAAGATACGTCGCCGGTCCTGCGAGGCTGTGTCATCGCCGCTCTCCTTGCCCGATGCCAGATTAGCGGGCCGCGCCGGGTTTGGCGATGGCCACAACGGGCCAAATACCCCGGGGCCGGTCGCGGGGCCAGGTCCTGGCGATGGCCCGGGCGGAAAAGACGCCCGGCCAGGTTGCGGATGCTTGAGACAGGGGGCTGTGGTCTGTATGGGAGGGCGGCGAGGAGATTTCTTGATGCCGCAGGTTCTGAAAAGCTGGGACGAGGGGTTCGGGGCGGCGTTCGCTGCGCTGCTGGCCATGAAACGCGAGGATGCACCCGATGTGGATGCGGCGGTGGCCGCGATCATCGCCGGTGTGCGGACGCGCGGCGACGCGGCGCTGATCGACCTGACGGCGCAATTCGACCGGCTGGAACTGACGTCGGACCGGCTGGCCTTTTCCGAGGCCGAGATCGCGGCCGAATGCGCGAAAGTCACGGCCGAAGACCGCGAAGCGCTGGATTTGGCGGCAACGCGCATTCGCGCCTATCACGCGCGCCAGATGCCCGAGGACCAGCGCTGGACCGACGCCGCCGGGGCGACCCTGGGTTGGCGTTGGGGGCCGGTTTCGGCGGCGGGGCTCTATGTGCCGGGGGGCCTGGCGTCCTATCCGTCTTCGGTCCTGATGAACGCGATCCCGGCGCGGGTGGCAGGGGTCGGGAAACTGGTGATCTGTTGCCCGACACCGGGGGGCGTGGCCAATCCGCTGGTGCTTTATGCGGCGCGGCTGGCTGGGGTGGACCGGGTTTACCGGATCGGCGGCGCGCAGGCGATCGCGGCCCTGGCCTATGGAACCGAGACGGTTGCACCGGTCGACAAGATCACCGGTCCCGGCAATGCCTATGTGGCGGCGGCCAAGCGGCGGGTATTCGGGCGCGTCGGGATCGACATGATCGCGGGGCCGTCGGAGATTCTCGTCATCGCCGACCGCGACAATGACCCTGACTGGATCGCGCTCGACCTGTTGAGCCAGGCCGAGCATGACGAAAGCGCGCAGGCCATTCTGGTGACCGACGATCAGGGTTTCGGGCAGGCGGTGATTGCGGCGGTTGAAAGCCGGCTTCAGACGCTGGAACGCCGGGCCATCGCCGGGGCGAGCTGGCGCGACTTCGGCGCGGTCATCGTGGTGCGCGATCTGGCCGAGGCGGCGGACCTGTCGAACCGGGTGGCGCCGGAACATCTCGAACTGTGCGTGGCCGACCCCGAGGCGTTGGCCGAACGGATCACGCATGCCGGCGCGATGTTCCTTGGCGCCTGGACGCCCGAGGCGATCGGCGACTATGTCAGCGGGCCGAACCATGTGCTGCCGACGGCCCGGTCGGCCCGCTTTTCGAGCGGGCTTTCGGTGATGGATTTTCTCAAGCGGACTACCATCGCGCGGATGACGCCCGCTGCCCTCGCGGCAATCGGCCCCGCCGCCGAGCGGCTGGCCATCTCGGAAAGCCTTCAGGCGCACGGGCTGAGCGTGCGCGCGCGGCTGGACCGACTGAACGGCTGACCCCTTGACGCGGGCCGGGAATGCCGCTTTGAGCCTTTGGGACAGGACGGACCGGCCCCGCGCAAGGGCGGGCGGCGCCGGACAGGGGAGGTTCAGATGGCGCGTATCTGCCATATCGAGATCGACGACCGCGGCCTGCCCGCGCCGACGCCCGAGATCGAACAGGAGCGCAAGGTCGCCATTTTCGACCTGCTGGAGGACAATTCCTTTTCGCTGCCAGCCCGCAATGGCGCGGCGCCCGGTGGCCCGTTCCGCCTGGCCTTGTCGATCCGCGACGGGCGGCTGGTTTTCGATCTGGCCACCGAAGAAGCAACCAGGGTTGCCGAGTTCCACCTCAGTCTCGGCCCGTTCCGCCAGGTGGTGAAGGACTATTTCCAGATCTGCGAAAGCTATTTCGAGGCCGTCAAGCGCCTGCCGCCGGCCCAGATCGAGGCGATCGACATGGCGCGGCGGGGCATTCACAACGAGGGCGCCCGGGTCTTGCAGGAGCGGCTCGACGGCAAGGCCGATCTCGATATCGACACGGCTCGCAGGCTGTTTACCTTGATCTGCGTGCTGCATTTCGGGGGCTGAATTGAGCACGCCAAATCTTCCGAATTCGGTGCTTTTCTGCTGCGACCACAATGCTGTCCGCTCGCCCATGGCCGAGGGAATGATGAAGAAATTCTACGGTCATGCCACTTATGTGCAGTCGGCCGGGGTCAAGAACGACATGGAGATCGACGGATTTTCCATTGCTGTCTGCAAGGAAATGGGGATCGAACTGTCGCGTCACCGTTCGCGCAGCTTCGAGGAAATGAAGCAATGGGGCGACGATCTTTCGGGGTTCGATCTTGTGGTGGCGCTGTCGCCGGCAAGCCAGAGGCAGGCGCTGGAATTCACCCGGTTTTTCCATCTCGACGTTGAATATTGGCCGATCCTCGACCCCACGGGGATTGGCGAGGGGCGCGAGGCCAAGCTTGCCGCCTATCGCCAGGCGCGCGATCAGATCAGGGCGCGGATGATCGAACGGTTCGGCCCGCCCTGCGAACCGGCATAACGCCGCGGGTTTGACAGGCGTGGCGCCGGCCGTCAGACTGGCCCGGCCGCCTGGCATCCGATAGGTCGGGCACAGCGAAGGAATGCCCATGTCAACCGACCCCGAGAAGATCCGCGCCATTGCCGCCGGCTATGCCGCCGCATGGAACTCTGGCCGCCCCGACGCGGTGGCGAGCTTTTTCGCGGAAAACGGGACGATCGTCATCAATCGCGGCGCCCCCTGGACCGGGCTGGCCAAGGTGGCCGAAATGGCCGCGGGTTTTGATGGCGATCTGGCCGACATGACGGTTTGCTGCGACGCACTGCGCATTGCCGGCGATCATGTCGCCTCTATCAGGACCTTTACTGGCACCCAGAGGGGCAGCGGCAAGCCTCTGGACGTGAAAGGCCGGGAAGAGTGGGATCCGGATGCCGACGGCAAGGCGGCATTGTCGCGCGGCTGGTATGACAGTACCGACTATGGTCACCAGGTCGGTACCGCGCAGGCATGACCGGGCAAAGCGATCCCTTTCGCCATCATCCCGAACTTCGGGGCAGGATTGTCGACCCCGATCTTTCCTTCTTTCGCGGCTTCGAACCCGCGGCGCATGACGCGAGGATGCGGGCGCTGGGGTTCCCCGACGATTGGCGCTACAGCGATGCCGAGCGCGAGGCGCGTCGGCGCTCGCTTCTGGCTGGCAGGGGTAGGCAGCCGCTCTGGGTCTTTGCCTATGGGTCGCTGATGGAGGACCCGGGCTTTCACTTTTCCGATGTTCGCCACGGCAGGATCGCCGGATATGCACGGCGCTTTTGTCTGATAGACACATTCGGCTGGCGTGGCAGCGCCGCTGCGCCGGGCCTGATGGCCGCGCTCGACAAGGGTTTTGGGTGCGAGGGACTGGTCTTTTGCATAGCACCCGAAGCGGTCGAGACCGAAAGCTAATTCCTCTGGCGGCGCGAGGCGATCTCGCCAACCTATGATCCGGTTTTCCTGTCGGTTGCGACGGCGCACGGCGCTGTCGAGGCACTGGCCTTTGTCGCCAACCACGACGATCCGTCGATTGTGGCCGATCTCAGCCGCGACGAGCAGGTGCGCTATATCGCCACCGGCCGGGGCGAGCGCGGCACCAGCCTCGACTATCTGGAAAAGATCGCCGCGCAGTTCGACGCCCTCGGGATCGTGGATGCCGAAGTCACGGGGCTTTTGGCAGAAGTTCGCGCCTTTCTGGCGACCGCCGCCCCGGACTCTGGGCACGAGACGGGCTGAGCCGGGCCCCGTGCGGGCCACCGCAACGACAATGCGCTTGAAAATCCGCATGAAGCGGCGCATTTAGGGCGCGCCCGCGATTTTGGCGGGTATTCTGTCAGGAGTGACCATGGCCAAGGAAGAAGATCTCGAGTTTCCGGGTGTCGTGCGCGAGCTTCTGCCCAACGCGACATTCAAGGTCGAACTCGAGAACGGCCATGAGATTATCGCAACGATGGCAGGCAAGATGCGCAAGAACCGGATCCGTGTTCTGGCGGGCGACAAGGTTCAGGTAACCATGACCCCGTATGACCTCACGAAGGGGCGGATCAATTACCGCTTCAAGTAAGCCCGTGCGGCTGATCCTCGGGTCGGCCAGCCCGCGCCGGCTGGATCTCTTGGCGCAGATCGGGCTCGTGCCCGATGACGTGCGCGCCCCCGAGATCGACGAAACCCCGAAAAAGGCCGAGGCGCCGCGCCCCTATGTGGCGCGCATGGCGCGGGAAAAGGCGCTTGCCCTGCCCCTGGCCGAAGACGAGGTGGTCTTGTGCGCCGATACGACCGTGGCACTTGGCCGCCGCATCCTCGGCAAGGCGGAAACTGCGGCCGAGGCGGCCGAATTCCTCTGGGCCCTGTCGGGCAGGCGCCATCATGTGCTGACCGCGGTTGCGGTCCGGTCCGGCGCGCGGCTCTGGGAGCGGGTGGTGGATACGGTGGTGCGGATCAAGCCGCTGTCGGACGCCGAGGTGAACGGCTATCTCGCATCGGGCGAATGGCAGGGCAAGGCCGGCGCCTATGGCATCCAGGGCCGCTTCGGCGCCTGCATCCCCTGGCTTCAGGGTTCGTTCACCGGGGTGGTGGGGCTGCCCCTGGCCGAAACCGCTCAGCTATTGCAGGCTGCGGGGATCGAGGTTGCGAGCGGCTGGGATGGGGGATCGCGATGATCGGGCGCGTGGTGGTGCTGGGCGAGGTGCGCGGCCGCGAGGCGGCAGCGCTGGTCGTCGACGGGCGGCTTGAAGACCTGCTGGTTGCCCCGGCTGACGATGATGGCCTTGCCCCCGGCGCCATCCTGCGCGGTATCGTCGACCGCCAGATGAAGGGACAAGGCGGGGTTTTCGTCAAACTGCCGGAAGGGGCGCGGGGGTTCCTGCGCGAAACCGGCGGCCTTGCCCCCGGACAGGCGCTGATCGTGCAGGTCTCGGGCCGGGGCGAGCCCGGCAAGGCGCTGCCGGTCACGGCGCGCATCCTGTTCAAAAGCCGGCTCTGCATCGTCACGCCGGCAACCCCCGGCCTCAATATCTCGCGCCGGATCCGCGACAGTGACGAACGCGCGCGGCTCGAGACGATCGCGGCCGAGGCAATGGCGGGCAACGATGCGGGGCTGATCCTTCGGTCGGCCGCCGAGGGGGCCGAGGCACAAGCGGTAGCCGGGGATATCGCCCTGATGCGATCGCTCGCCGATGCGGTGATGGCCGATGTCGCTGGCGGGCCCGAACTGCTGGTCGAAGCGCCGGGCCCGCACGAGCAAGCCTGGCGGGACTGGGCCGAGCCCGCCCCGGACGAGGTGGCCGAAGGGCAGGGCGCCTTTGCCCGCCATGGCGTCGAAGAGCTGATTGACGCGCTCTTGTCCCCGGTCGTGCCGCTGCCCGGCGGCGGCCATATGGCGATCGAGCCGACGCGGGCGCTTGTCGCCGTTGACGTGAACACCGGCGCCGACACGTCGCCTGCGGCCAGCCTCAAGGCCAACATCGCCGCCGCCCGCGATCTCCCGCGCCAGCTGCGCTTGCGCGGCCTTGGCGGCCAGATCATCGTCGATTTTGCGCCGATGCCAAAGAAGGACAGGGCGGTCATGGAGCAGCAGTTGCGCGCCGCCTTCAAGGGCGAAGCGGCCGAGACCAGCCTCGCCGGCTGGACGCCCCTGGGCAATTATGAACTGCAACGCAAGCGCGACCGGATCGCGCTCAGCCAGCTTTTGCGGGACTGATCCGATGACCTGCCCGATCTGCCACAAAGAGCCCGACCCGAAATACCGCCCCTTCTGTTCGCGCCGCTGCGCCGACATCGATCTTGGCCGCTGGCTGAACGGCAGCTACGCGATCCCGGCCGAAGACCATGCCGCCGACGAAGAGGATACGCCTGCAGAGCGGCCGCACTGACGGCGCCGCCGCGAACGCCGCCCCCCGAAATACCCTCGCCGCGACCGTGCAACGCCGCCCGCTTTTTCGCGCAAACCCTCTGGACAGCTCCCGCCCGCTCGCCTAATAACGCCGCACCCGGATGGGAACATCCGATACGGTGCCCAGATAGCTCAGTTGGTAGAGCAGCGGATTGAAAATCCGCGTGTCGCTGGTTCGATTCCGGCTCTGGGCACCATTTAACATATTGATATTTCTCGATATTTTATAGCTGTTTGTTCATAGCATCAACCCTGTTTGATACCTCTTGCGGATCGTTTGACAACTTCTGTCCTGTTTTCAGTCTCGGGATCGAGCGTTTCCATCGTAGTGCGGTTTCGGTTGGCAAGGTTCGCGTCACGCGAATAGTACCTCGCCATAGCCTCTGTCTTCTGCCCCAACGGGTCTGCGATTTGCCGATCCGACGCACCGGCTCGATTCAAAATCGTCCCGACCATGTGACGTAGACCCTTCAACGTCAGGTCCGCGGCCAGCTTCCCCTCTGTGACCTGCTTTTGCTTGAAGCGGCGGCAGGCGGTTGAAAAGCCGTTGTAGGTCCAGGGCCCGCCGCGCGACGTCGCGAAGATTGTGATGGCACCATGGCCGCAGGTTCACGCCAACGAGACGCAGAAGCTTCTGCGCAAGGCCAAACCGCCGACCGGGGCGCCGGCTTTCTTGACAACGAAGACAGGGTGAAACCGGCAGCCTTTGCCAGATGGGCGCCTGAGGCCCTGGACAGGTGCCCGCTCCTGCAAATAGGTCGCCGGTCTCGATTCAAGGCGGTCTAGCGGCGCAGGAATGCCAGCCAAAGCGAGGCGAGGCGATGCACCAACGGGGTCAGCCTTGTGCGCTCATAGGCCTCTGCCGCCATGCGGATGGCCACCGCTTGCGTCGGATAGCTGTGGATCACCTTGGCAAGCGCGCTTAGCCCCATGCCAGAGCCTATCGCCAGCGATATGCCGTTGATCAGTTCGCCCGCGTGGCGTGCAACCACGGTAGCCCCCAGAATGCGGTCATCGTTCTGCCGCACATGCAGCTTGACGAAGCCTGCGTCTTTACCATCCGTCACCGCCCGATCAACATCGTGCATCAGGATGGTGAACGTGCGCACAGGGATGCCCTCTTGCCGCGCATCGAAAGGATAGAGCCCGACATGGGCGATTTCCGGATCGGTGAAAGTGCACCACGGGATCACCTGCCGGCTCAGCCGCTTGCGCCCGAAGAACAGCGCATTCTGAAGCGCAATCCGCGCCGTCGCTTCGGCAGTATGGGTGAATTTGTGTTTCAGGCAAACATCACCCGCCGCATAGATCCGCCGGCTGGTGGTGCGCATGAAATCATCAACCTTAATGCCTTCGGCCGTTGCCTCGACACCCGCTGCCGCAAGATCGAGACCGTCCACAGCAGGCGCCCGCCCGATGCCGGTCAGAATTTCATCGACTGTGACGGTGCTGATACTGCCCTCGCGCAGCAGATCGGCCTCTTTGCGCCCTTCCTTCACCCGCACCGCCACCACCTTGGAGTTCAGGTGAATCTCGACCCCATCCCGCGCCAGTGAGTCCGACAGGATTTGGGCGGCATCCCGTTCCTCGCCCGGCAAGAACATCGGATCGTCCTGTGCGACGAAAACCCGCGATCCAAATCGGCAAAACACCTGTGCCATTTCGCAGCCCACAGGCCCGCCGCCGATCACCAACAGGCTTTGTGGGCGCTCGGTCAGATCAAATACCGTCTCATTCGACAGATAGCCCGCTTCGACCAGGCCCGGGATATCGGGCAGCTTTGGACGCGCGCCTGTCGCAATCAACGCCTTGGCAAAGCGCAACTCGGCGCCTGCAACCTCGATGCGATCAGGCCCGGTGAACCGCGCCTGCCCAAAGAACACATCGACACCCTCGGCGGCCATGCGCTGCGCTGAATCGCTCTCGCCAATCCGCTCGCGCAAGCGCCGCATCCGCTCCATGGCGAGGTTGAAATCGACATCGACGCGGGCAGGCGGGGTCACGCCGAAATGGGCGGCGTTTCGCATGTCGGCATAAAGCCGCGATGATCGGATCAACGCCTTGGACGGCACACAACCCACGTTCAGACAATCCCCGCCGATCAGGTGGCGCTCGATCAGTGCCACGCGTGCCCCAAAGGTCGCCGCCCCCCGCGCGGCGACCAGCCCGGCCGGACCCGCGCCAATGACGACCAAGTTATAGGTGCCTGAGGGCACAGGATTGCGCCAATCCGGTGGGCGGACGCTGCGCAACATCGCCGTATCATAGCGGCCAACTGGAAAGCCCGAGGCGATGGCCGGCTTATTCGGCATGCCGCACCGCTCCCCGTTCCAGCCAGCCGCCGCCAAACCCGGCGCGACGCAAGCCCTCCCGGATAAATGGGTTCGCGCGCATCAGTTCCCAGATCATCCCGCTGCGGTGGTTTTCGATCATCATCGTGGTGATGCCCTGGTCCAAACCGTAAAACCCTTCTGAAATCCAGCCGTCTGCGCCAAACCCCCGGAGTGCCGCCAGAGTCGGGTTGAACGCCGCCGGCATCCGCAATCCGGGTGCGACCGAACGATAACGCGCGGTCAGATGCCGAACCGCCGAAAGCGCGATATCGGGCGCAAACGGCAATGAGGCCAGCCACGACCACGGTGCGATGGTTCCGTCATCCGGCCCAAATGGCACGCCCCGCGCGGCATATCCGAAAAAGCTGCGCGGCTCGCCGTCGACCGTGTCGCGGAACCAACCCGGTCCATCGCAGGCCGAGAGGCCCCAAAGATCCTCGCCATAGCCAGCAAAGCCGCCCGGATTGCGGCGGGCATATTCGCGGTGCAGCAATGTCGCGCTTCGGCTGTTCTCAAAATAATCCGAGCGTTTTTCGCGCATGAAGGCGTCGCGGATACCGGCAAAGTCGATCCAGGCATGTGAAAACTGATGCATGAACAGCGGGCCGCCATAGAGCACGTCAAAGCCGTAAATGTTTTCCCATTGATAGGTTGCCGTCCATCCGGCGTAGCAGCCCTCCGAAAGCGGATGATCGGGCGAGGCTGCGGCCAGCACATAAAGCACCGTCGCTTCGTTATATCCGTCCCAGCCATAGTGCAAAAATCCGCTTCCAGGCCGCCAACCCTGCCGCAGCGTCGTCTCGCCGCCCTGTGCCCAAGCCCAATCCACCCGACGATAAAGCGCCTCGGCCAAATCGCGGATCTCGGCTTCGCCGGTGCGGTCAAAATAGCTGCCAGCAACCAGAATACCGGCCATCAACAGGCTGGTATCCACCATCGACAGCTCGCTTTGCCAGACCCGCCGCCCGCTCTGCATATCAAGGAAGTGGTAGTAGAAGCCTTTGTATCCCGTCGAATCTTCTTCCTTGTTTTGCGGGCTGTCACGAAAGAACCGCAACGCAGCGAGCGTCAGTTCGGCGGCATGTTCCCGGCTGATCCAGCCCCGCTCGATCCCGATCGGATAGCAGGACAGCGCGAAGCCCACGACTGCAATGCTGGCCGGAGAGCCACCGCGCGAGGTGTCCGAGACCAATCCGTTCACCTCGTTCACATTCTCAAGGAAATAGCCGAAAGCGGCCCGCTGGCACCCATCAATCAGCGCCACGTCAGACAGATTTTCGGTGGCGTCAGGCACGTTCGGCAAACTCCAATCGCAGCGCGGCAACGCCAAGAGTCGGCAGTTTCACATCGCAAACAAGCCGCCCCGCCGCGTGAAACACCGGTTGCGGTGTCGCCGGCATTTCGGAAGCGGCATCAAGCGCCTTGACCTGATCCAAGCTCAGATACTCCGGCGCGCCCATGGTCTGCCATTGCGCCCTGGCATTGGCATTGCCTGCGTCGATCCGCTGGATTTGCGCCGAAACCGGTGTCGCATTGCACGTCAGTTGCAGATGCACCGTCTCTGGCGCGATCTCGTGCCGGGGCAGCGCAAAATTGCACAAAAGCACGGTCACCTCCCGGCCCCCGCGCACCACCCAGGCATCAACGGTCGGATGCTGGCCTTTCACTTCGAGCAGTTCGTTGCCCAACCCGTGCAATAGCTGAAAGGCGCGGTAGGCGGGCTTTGCGATGCCATGCAGATTCATCAAACCAAAGCCGCCATGAAATGCCTGCGAGGGGAAATAATTCTCCTCAAAAATGTCCGAGAAGGTCCAATAGCTATAGCCCTCGACCAGCCCGCGCGCTTCCATCACGGTTTTGGTGATGAAGGCGGCGGCATAGGGCTCGTCATGCAGCGGGTCGCGCGGGTTCGATGAGGTGCACCATTCGGTATAGTAGAGCGGCCGCCCACCGGCCTCCTCCTTGGCCACTCGCGCCTGATCGCGCAGCACGCTGCGCCTGCTCTTGGACAGTTGCGTTTCGGTGTCATCGCCGGGTTTGCCGAAAGCATCAGTCGGATAATGATGTGTGCTGATGAAATCGGCGGGCAGATCATTTGCGGTGCAATAGGTGATGAACTCTGCAATCCAGGCATTCGCCGCAGTCGCCGGGCCGCCAACCTTCAGCGCGGGGTCGACCGATTTGATCGCCCGTGCCGTACTGGCATATAGCCGGAAATAGTCCTGCGCCTTGCCACTGCCGAAGGCATCCAGATTGGGTTCGTTCCAAACCTCGAAAAACCACAGGCGCACCTCATCCGCGCCATATCGCTCCACCCAATGCGCCACAAGTTTGATAATCAGCGCCTCCCAATCGGCGAAATCCTTCGGTGGGCTGACATTGGCCCGGTAGCGAAAGATCGTCTGCCCGGTCGAGGCCAGCATCCCCGGCATGAAGCTGAGTTCCACAAAGGGCCGCATCCCGATCGACAACAGGAAATCAAAAATCCTGTCGGTGTTGAAAAAGGAATAAAGCGGGGCGTCGTTCTGGTCGATCAAGGTGCCCATGTCGTCGTCCAAGAGCCCGTGAAAGCGCACATGGCGAAAGCCCAAGTCGTCATGCGCCCGCCGCATCTGCGCCTGCCAATCGGTCCGCAGAGCAAGGGTCGCATGGCCGCTGCCAACACAATGTTCCCAGAAATGTGGAAGGTTTTCGCTCGTCTGGGCCAGATCGCATTGGAATTCCGCGGCCATGTCACTCCCGTTCCTTTTGCTTGGCTTCCACTATGGGCCTTGTCTGGCCGGTTGAAACCGCAATCGCCCCTAGTCACGCGAAGGTGCTGCATCCCAGAGCCGCACCCCGCCGGTGATCCCGGCCGAATTGTCAACGATAAACACACCATCCGGGGGGATTTTGATCGCGTTAGAATTGCCGCCGCCGATGAAGAGCGCATCGTAATTCAGCAGTCGGTGCAGGGTCTTGATCACGCGCCGCACCCGCCGGTTCCACTTGCGCTTGCCTTTCTTTTCCAACGCCTTGTCACCCACGTAATCGTTGTAGGTCTTCTTGCCGCGGATCGGATGTTGCGCCAGTTCCATATGTGGCATCAATTCGCCGTCGCGGAACAGCGCGGTGCCTGCGCCGGTGCCAAGTGTCAGCACAAGCTCCAGCCCGCGCCCGACAACAACGCCGTAACCCTGAACTTCGGCGTCGTTGAGCAGGCGCACAGGCTTGCCCAAATGATCCGCCAGTGTGTCCGCCAGCGGATAGTTGCGCCAGACCCGATTGCCGAAATGCGGTGCCGTCACCACATTGCCCTTGGCCACCACACCCGGAAACCCGACCGAGATGCGATCATACTCCTTGACCGGGCCCAGCATCCGCAACAACGCTTTCAGCATCACCTTTGGCGGGCAAGGATAAGGGGTTTTGACCTTCACCTCATCAACCAGCATCTTGCCCGCGCCATCCAGAACCGAGGCCTTCAGATGCGTTCCGCCAATATCAATTGCCAGCGTGCGCACTGCGTCTGTATCACCCATCACCGTTCCTTCCGTGATTTTGCCGGCTGAAGCGGCCGCCACTGCCGCCCGCCATCCTTGCCGATCAAGCGATCCGCCGCTTTTGGCCCGGCGCTGCCCGAGGCGTAGTTCCCGAATGCGGGTTTTTCCAACGCCCAGGCCGCTTGCACCGGCTGCACGACCCGCCAGGCCTGGTCGACCATATCAGCCCGCATGAACAGGCTTTGATCACCTGTCATCACGTCATAAAGCAGCGTCTCATAACCGGTTGCAGCGCTTTCGGTGAACCAGTCGTTATAGTCGAACTTCATTCCGACGCTGGCCAGATCAACCTCTGGCCCCGGGCGCTTCACCTCGAACTCCAGCGAAATACCTTCGCTGGGTGCTATCCGCAGCAAAAGCCAATTTGCGGGCATCGCATCAACTTTGGTGTTCTGAAAGGCGGTGAAGGGTGCATCCTTGAACCGGATGGCGATTTCCGTCCGCCGGGCAGTCAGATGCTTGCCGGTGCGCAGGTAGAACGGCACGCCCGACCAGCGCCAATTGTCGATTGCAACCTTGAGCGCCACATAGGTTTCAGTGTCCGAACCCGTGGCCACCCCCGGCTCATCACGATAGGCGCACTGGGCCTTGCCCGCCACCTTGCCCGCACCATACTGGTCACGCACCGCGTCGCGAGCGGCCAAAGCCGGGATCGCGGCGAACAACTCGGCCTTGCGGTTGCGCACCGATTCTGGATCAAACCCAGCCGGCGGTTCCATTGCCACCATGGCCAGAAGGCTGAACAGATGGTTCGGCACCATGTCACGCAGCGCACCGGTGGCCTCGTAAAACCCCGCCCGATCCTCGACCCCCACCGTTTCAGCCGCGGTGATCTGCACATGGTCGATGCGGTCACGGTTCCAGGCCGGCTCGAAAAATCCGTTGGCAAAGCGAAAGGTCAGAATGTTCTGCACCGTCTCCTTGCCAAGGAAATGGTCGATGCGGAAGATCTGGGCTTCTTTCAGCACCGTCAGGATCTGCGCGTTGAGCGTCTTGGCCGAAGCAAGATCATGGCCGAACGGCTTTTCAACCACCACCCTCCGCCAGCCCTGGCCGTCACTGTCGGTCAGCCCTGCCTTGCCCAGATGCTCGACCACGCTGCCAAAGAACCGATCTGCAACGGCGAGATAGAAAATCACATTGCTTTTGGTGCCATAGTTGGCCGCAGCCTGCTCCAACGCCGCGGCGATGTCCTTGTAAAGCTCCGGCTTGGTGAAATCACCGCGCACATAGGACATGGTTCGCGCCAGAGTTTTCCACGCCGTCTCATCGATCCTCGCCGGGTCGAATTCGGCCGACCTGGCGTGCGCAAAACCCTCCAGCGCCTTGTGCAGGCCATCGGCCCAACTTTGCCCTGTGCCTTCGGCAAGATCGACACCGATCAGTGCGAAATTCTTCGGCAGCGTGCCCGCCCGTTCCATGTTGTAGAGGGCAGGCACCACCAGCCGCCTGGTCAGATCGCCACCTGCGCCGAAGATCACCATCACGCATGGGTCGGCGGGCGGCGTCGTTGGCCGCTCAACCATGATCGCGCTCGCCCCCGTCATGCGGATCGGCCTCGACATGCCCGCCAAAGCCAAAGCGCATCGCTGACAGCACCTTTTCGCCGAAGTTGTGATCCTGACGCGAGCGGAACCGCGCGAAGAGGGCCGTGGCCAGAACATCGACCGGCACCGCCTCTTCGATCGCAGCCTCCACCGTCCAGCGGCCTTCGCCGGAATCCTCGACAAAGCCGGTGAATTGCGCAAGCTTCGGATCGCGCGCCAAGGCCGACGCTCCAAGGTCCAACAGCCAGGATGAAATCACGCTGCCGCGCCTCCAGACTTCTGCGATATCGGCAATGTTCAGATCGAACCGCTCGTTCTCGGGCAGTTCGGCGGAATTCTTCTTCGCCAGAATGTCAAAGCCCTCGGCATAAGCCTGCATCAACCCGTATTCGATGCCGTTATGCACCATCTTGACGAAATGGCCCGAGCCGGGCGGTCCAGCGTGAATGTATCCGCGTTCGGCCCGAGGATCGGCATCCTTCGACCGTTGGGTGCGCGGGATCTTGCCCAGGCCAGGTGCCAACGCGGCAAAGATTGGGTCCAGATGGGCCACCGTATCTTTGGTGCCGCCGATCATCATGCAATAGCCGCGCTCCAGCCCCCAGACGCCACCCGACGTGCCGCAATCCACATAGCGAATCCCCGATTTCGCCAGGCTACTTGCGCGGCGAATGTCGTCTTTGTAAAAGGAATTGCCGCCGTCGATCATAATGTCGCCGCGGGCCAACAGCCGGCCCAGTTGCTCAACGGTTATTTCGGTAATCTTGCCCGCAGGCAGCATCACCCAGACCGCCCGTGGCCCGGCGCCCAAGTCTTTAACCAGCGCCTCGAGCGAGGCTGCGGGTTCCGCGCCATGTTGCTGCAATTCCTCGCGCCGCTTGGCGTCGAGATCAAAAACCACGCAAGAATGCCCTGCATTCATCAGCCGGCGGGCGATGTTGCCCCCCATCCGACCAAGGCCAATCACACCAATTCGCATTATTTTTCCCCACTTTCCGGCACTTGAAATGCCCTGCCAAAAGCTACAGCAGCGCCGCAGCCAAAACTCAGGTCTGAAGCCTTTCTCTCCTACAGGAACGCCCCCGAACCGGTTCCGTTCCGACGCGACCCCTTGGCGCCGTTCACAACTTCGGGAGGGCCCGGCACAAATAAGGCGGTTCATTAACCTCGCGATAACTGTTATGCTGTTGCCGTGACCCGGTGTTTCAGCGCCGATGGGCTGCTCTGGGGGCACAGGTTCATCACAGCATGAGCAGTGAATCGGCAAGAAGCCGCCGAACCGTGTTCACCAAACGCATTGGCGGCGCACTGTGTCAGAGCTTATTGCTTTGATATTATTATACTATCTTGATTTCTAGATTGTCGGATCGCCGCCGGAACCGCCGTTCGGGCTGCGGCGTTATAGAGACGTAGCTTTGACTGGCTAGGGGGCCGCAGATGACCAAACCTGTGACAGCGCTTAAAACGGTAGTCATACCGGCGGCAGGCAAAGGCACCCGCATGCTTCCCGCGACCCAGGTCACCGCAAAAGAGCTTTTGCCGGTCTATGATCGCCCCGTCCTGCAATTTGCCATCGACGAGGCGATTGATGCCGGGGCGGAGCGGATCATCGTGGTTGTCAGCGACGCCAAGCCTGCGATCCGACAGTTTCTGGGGAGTCGTACTGGCAGATCAACCGGCACTGCAACCCGATTGGACAGGCCTGCCCCAAGCGTAGAAATTGTCTATGTGACGCAAGAGCAACCGCTTGGTCTTGGCCATGCCGTTCTGTGCTGCAAGGGGCTGACGCTGCCCGGCCCGTTCGGGGTCATTCTGCCGGATGACATCATCATGGGAAAAAGTTGTTTATCTGAAATGATGAGCAACTACAGCAGTGGTCATATGATCGCTGCGATGAAGGTTTCGGAGCGGGAGACCAGTCAATACGGGATCTTTAACCTGCGCGGATCAGCAGATGACTGCTGCATCTCAGTGACCGGCATGGTGGAAAAGCCGCCGCGCGGGCAAGCGCCATCGTCTATCGCGGCAGTCGGGCGGTATATTCTGTTGCCGATGATTTTCGACATCCTCGGCCGCACGCCAAAGGGTGCTGGCGGCGAGTTGCAGTTGACCGATGCGATCGCCATTTCGACCCTTTCGGCGCCGCTGACGGCGTTCCGATTTTCTGGCACCAGATATGACTGCGGCAACCATGATGGCCTGCTTGCCGCCTCGAACGCACGTCAGGCGACGGTCAAGGCCCGGCAGATCACCGCGCATCTCTATTCCGCGCGCGGGTCCGTAACCCTCGAACGCGACGGCAAGATGCTGTGGCCGGATGGCGGGGGGTCGATGAGCAACAACGCGCGAAACGCTTTCTGACGGCGCGGGTTTTGAAAGCCTTTGTTACTGCCATGACTGGAAAGGACGAACAGATGGAATGGAAATTGATTGAAACGAAATGGGCCGCGATGACCCGCCGCATCCGTGCCGATGCGCCGTTTCACGCCTCGGACGATGGGCTTATTGCGACCCGCAGCAGCCGCAAGACTGATGTGGGCGCGGGGCCCGAGGTGAACGAGATTGTCGCGGTCGGGACCGAGGCGATGCAAAAGCGTAACCCGGTGTCAACGCCTTGATTCCGCGACAGATGTTGGACGGCTTATTCCAACGCCTGACGCGGCCCTTTGCACGAACCACGCCGGATTTGTGGCAGGACAAATCGCCGATCAGGGCCGATCTTTTCGGTGCCGAGCGGCTTGAGCATCACGCGCGAACCCTTGCCGCAGCGCAGCCGGTGGTCGTTGGCTCGAGGCGCTGGGCGCCACGGCTTGACGTCCGCGTCAGGGACAACGCCGACTTTCTGCTGGGCGCCTATAAGATCTGCGCTCGCGCCCTGCGAGCTGGCCAGTCGGTGACGCCTGCCGCGGAATGGTTGCTGGACAATTTTCACCTTGTCGAACAGCAGTTGCGCCAAATCCGTGATGATCTGCCACCTGGCTATTATCGCCAGCTGCCCAAGTTGGCGGACGGGCCCTTTGTGGGCTATCCGCGCGTTTTTGGCTTGGCCTGGGCCTATGTTGCCCATACTGACAGTCTTATTTCCGGCCCGGTGCTGGCCCGCTTCGTGCGCGGCTATCAGGAGGTTCAGCCGCTGATGATCGGCGAGCTGTGGGCCGTTGCGATCACCCTTCGCATCGTGCTGATCGAGAACATGCGACGTCTGGCCTTGCAGATCGTCGATGGCCATGAACAGCGCCAGCAAGCGGATGCGATTGTCAATGCAGTGCTGGCTGCCGAAAAAACCTCCGGTCAGTCGCAGTTCTCAGCCTTGCAAGGCGCCGTCGGCCTGTTTGACACGATGGCGCTGCCCGAGCATATCGCGGCGCAAATCGCGAAGCGGCTGCGCGGGTTTGATCCATCACAGACCCCGCTTTTCGCATGGCTCGAAGATCGGCTGAAACGGCAGGGCAGTTCAATCGACGAGGTTGTCGCCAGCGCGCAGTTGCGGCTGGCCGCCTCGAACGTCACGATGCGCAACATCGTCACTTCGATGCGCACCGTGTCCGAGATGGATTGGGCCGATTTCTTTGAAGAGGCCAGCCTGATCGACGCCCGTTTGCGGGCCAGTTCTCGCTTTGCCGAGATGGATTTTGCCACCCGAAACCGCTATCGCACCGCGATCGAGATCATCGCGCGCGGCACCGACCGGACCGAGATCGAGGTGGCCGACGCGAGCCTTGCCTTGGCCGCGGCGGGCGAGGCGGCGCGCAGCTCGGAACCGGGCTATTGGCTGATTGACGCCGGACGCCCGGCACTTGAGGCCAGGCTGGCTTTCAGGCCATCGTTGCGCCTGCGTTTGCACCGTCAGATCGGGCGACTTGGCCTGCCGGGCTATTTGGCCGCAATTGTGGTGCTTTCGGCGGTGATCCTTGGCTTTGGGGTGGCGCTGGCCCAAGCTCAAGGAGCAGGCCTGCTGGCGCTCTTGCTACTGACGATGACCGGCCTCGCCGTCGCGATTGATGGCGGCATGGCGATTGTCGATCTGATCATCACCAGGTCGGTGGCCCCGCAGGCACTTCCCGGTCTCGATCTGGCGAAAGGCATTCCTGTCGAACTGCGCAGCCTCGTCGCCGTGCCGGTGCTGCTTCATGACATGGACGAGCTGCAGACGCAGATTGAACAACTGGAAGTGCGCCATCTGGCAAGCACCGGCGGCGCGCTTCACTATGCGCTGCTGTCCGATGCGGTGGATGCCTCAACCGAGGCGACCATGCAGGACGATGCCCTTATCGCCACAGCTTTGGCGGCGATTGCCGAGTTGAATGCGCGATACCCTTCCGATCACGGACCGCTGTTCTATTTCCTGCACCGCCGCCGGCTATGGAACCCATCCGAAGGCGTCTGGATGGGTTGGGAGCGCAAACGCGGCAAGCTGATCGAGTTGAACCATCTTCTGCGCGGTGCAACCGATACCAGCTTTTCAGTGATCAGCAGCCCGCTGCCGCAAGACATCCGCTACGTCATCACACTGGATGCCGACACGCGGGTGTTGCATGGCACCGTGCGCGACATGATCGGGAAGATGGCGCATCCGCTGAACCGGCCGGTTCTTGATGCGGCCTTGCGACGGGTGACGGCGGGTTACGGAATCTTGCAGCCACGCGTGACAGCCGACCTGCCACTGGGCAAGGAAGGCTCGGCCTATCAACGCATCTTCTCGGGCCCCGGCGGGATTGATCCGTATGTCATGGCGACATCCGATCTTTACCAGGACTTGTTCGGCGAAGGCTCCTTCACGGGCAAGGGGATTTACGATCTTGATGCCTTCGATGCGGCCCTCGCAGGGCGCGTTCCTGAAAACACCATGCTCAGCCATGATCTTTTTGAAGGCGTATTTGCCCGCGCGGCCCTGGCCTCGGATGTCGAGGTGGTCGAAGATTTCCCCACAAGGTATGACGTGGATATCCGCCGCCGCCATCGCTGGGTGCGGGGGGACTGGCAGCTTCTGCCATGGATATTCGGGCGCAAGGGCGGGAAGTTTGGCGGTATATCACCGCTTGGCCGCTGGAAGATGATCGACAACCTGCGTCGCTCGTTGCTGGCCCCGATGGCCGTGCTGACGTTGTTTGTGGGGTGGATGATGTCGCCCTCGGTTGCGCTGATCTGGACCAGTTGGACAGTCGGACTTCTGGCCCTGCCGCGCTTGCTGCCTTTGCCCTTCGGGATCGTGCCGGCGCGGATGGATGTGACGCTGCGCAGCCATTTTGCGGCCTTGGGCAGCGATGTGCTGACCGCCTTGGGGCAGATCGCCTTGTCATTGATCCTTTTGGCCGATACGGCGGCGTCGATGGCCGATGCCATCATCCGAACGCTCTGGCGGCTGACTGTCTCGCGTCGGCATTTGCTGGAATGGGTGACGGCGGCGCGCTTGGGCGGCAGCGCGTTGCCGTCGGTTGCCGCCCAATATCTGCGCATGGCCCCCGGCGTGATCCTTGGCGTCGGTGCCTGCGCTGTGGCGGCTTGGGCCAACCCTGTCCTGCTCCCATGGCTTGCGCCCTTCGCCTTTGGCTGGGCGGCGGCGCCCTCGGTGGCGCGGATCGTCAGCGAATTGCGCACGGCGCGGCCCGTAGAGTCTTTGTCCAACGATCAGGCCCGCGCGCTGCGGCTGATCGCCCGCCGGACATGGCGCTATTTTGAAACATTCGTGACCGCAGATGAAAACTTCCTGCCACCCGACAATTTTCAGGAAACCCCGAGGCCGGCCCTCGCCACGCGGACCTCTCCCACCAATATCGGGCTTTATCTGCTGTCAACCGTGGTGGCACGGGATATGGGCTGGATCGGTCAGCGCGCGGCGTTGCAGCGCATGCATGACACATTGCAGACGGTTCTGCGGATGCCGCGCTATCGCGGCCATCTTTTTAACTGGCATGACACGCGCGATCTGCGTGTGCTGGATCCGGCCTATGTCTCAACGGTCGATAGCGGCAATCTGGCGGGCCATCTGATCACCGTAGCACAGGCCTGCCGCGACTGGAGCCATTCCGCCGTTGCAGAGCAAACCGTCCGGCAGTCGCTCGACGATACACTCTTCCTCGCGAAACAGGCGTTAGAGGCCAAACCCGAAAGTTCCGCCTTGGGGCATATGCTCGATGCACTCGCCGTTGCCACGGCGTCACACACGACACCCCTGGCCGACCTGATCGCCGACACTGCCAAGGCCAACATCACGGCGCTGGAACTGGGGGGCGAGAGCTCTGACATCTGGTTCTGGACCAAAGCATTGCACCAATGCCTTGAGGATCATCTTGCCGATCAGGCCAGCCCGCCTGATGCGATCTTGCTTGAAGAGGTCGAGGCACTGGCGCGCAGCCTCGCCAACGAGATGGATTTCGCCTTCCTGCTGGAGCCCGACAAAAAGCTGCTCTCAATCGGCTTTTCCCTGGCCACCAACCGGCTTGATGCCAATTGCTACGATCTTCTGGCCTCCGAGGCCCGGCTTGCGAGCCTCTTTGCAATCGCCAAAGGCGATGTTGATACCCGCCACTGGTTTCGGCTGGGGCGCACGGCCACGCCAATCGGATCTGGGTCGGCGCTGATTTCATGGTCGGGCAGCATGTTCGAATATCTGATGCCGTCACTTGTGATGCGCGCGCCTGTGGGGTCGGTGCTGGAACAGACCAGCCGGCTGGTGGTCGCCGCGCAACAAACCTATGGCGCCGCAATCGGCATGCCTTGGGGGGTCTCGGAATCCTCCTACAATGCCCGCGATCTGGAAATGACATATCAGTATTCCAACTTTGGCGTCCCGGGCCTTGGCCTCAAACGGGGCTTGAGCGAAAATCAGGTGGTCGCCCCCTATGCCACAGGGCTGGCGGCGATGGTCGATCCGGTCGCGGCTGTGCAGAATTATCTCCGGCTTGCCGCGCTTGGTGCCGAAGGCCGCTTTGGCTTTTACGAAGCGGTCGATTTCACCACCTTGCGGGTTCCCGAGAATCAAGACCACGCCCTCGTGCGCAGTTTCATGGCGCATCACCAGGGCATGACGATCACCAGCATCGCCAATACGCTGCAAAATGGCCGCCTTAGGGATCGGTTTCACGCCGAACCAATGATCCAGGGCGTCGAACTGCTCTTGCACGAACGTGTACCGCGCGACGTGGCAGCGGCCCCGCCACGAGCCAAGGATGTGGTGCTCGGAACCGCCGAGATCAACGATGCGCCAACCATGCGGGTGTTCGATGCCCCGGCAACGGCGGCTCCAACGGCGCATCTGCTGTCAAACGGCCACTACGGCGTGATGCTGACAGCAACCGGCGAAGGCTTCAGTTGCTGGCGCGATCTGGCAATCACGCGCTGGCGGTCGGAACCAACCCAAGCCGCACTTGGGTCTTTCATCTTTATCCGCGACACCACCACTGGAAACCTTTGGTCTGCCGGAGTGCAGCCGATCCGTGCCCACGCACCCCGCCACCGGGCCGTTTTCAGCGAGCATCAGGCCGCCTTTACCCATCAAGGACCGAACTTCACCACTGCAACCGAGGTGCTGGTTTCCGCCGAAGATGACGCCGAGGCACGCCGGGTCACCCTGACCAACACCGGGCGGCGCACACGCGAGCTGGACGTAACGTCGTATGCGGAGCTGGTGCTGGCCCAGCAATCGACTGATCAGGCGCATCCGGCGTTTTCCAAGATGTTCGTGGTCACTGACTACCTGCCCGAACTTGGCGTGATCATCGCCACCCGCCGCCGCCGTTCGTCCAGCGATCCCGAGATTTGGGCCGCCCATATCGCCGTTGTCGAAGGCCCTGAAACCGGACCGATCCAGATCGAGACCGATCGGGCCAAATTCATCGGTCGCGCCCGCAGCCTGAAAGACCCGGTGATGGCCGAAAGCCCGCTTTCCGGCACCACGGGCACGGTGCTTGACCCGATCTTTTCGATCCGCCGCCGCGTCAGCGTCCCGGCAGGCGGCGTGACGCGTGTGACCTTCTGGACGATGGTTGCCGAGTCGCCCGCCGCCCTACTCGACATCGTTGATCGCCACCGCGATCCCACCGCTTTCGCCCGTGCCGCCACCCTGTCCTGGACCCAGGCCCAGGTGCAGTTGCGCCATCTGGGGATCAGCCATGCCGATGCCGCCGATTTTCAGGCGCTTGGCGGCATGACCTTGCGCAGCGATGCGCGCCTGCGCGCCTCAGCCGCGCAAATCACCACGGGCGCTGCGCCACAATCCGCACTCTGGGCCATGGGGATTTCCGGCGATCTGCCGATTGTTCTGGTGCAGATTGACGATGCACAAGACATCGCCGTTCTGCAACAGGTGCTCAGCGCGCACGAATATTGGGGCATGCGGCAGCTTTCGGTTGATCTGGTGATCCTGAACGACCGCTCCTCGTCTTATGTGCAGGATTTGCAGATAGCCATCGAAAGCGCCGTTCGCACCGCTCAGACTCGCCCCAAGGCGCGCGGCCGCCATGCACCTGCACCGGGCACGATCTACACGCTGCGGTCCGATATCATCAACCCCGGCGCGCGCGCCACTTTGCTGTCGATGGCACGCATGGTGATCGTGGCAGGGCGTGGTGACGTCGGCCAGCAGCTTGCGCTTCTGGCGGCCCCGAAGGAAATCGCTGCGCCTCTTGTGGCGACAACGGCGCTGGCAGCGCCCACGCCACCGCTGCCGGATCTCGAGTTTTTCAACGGCACCGGAGGCTTTGCCGATGAGGGGCGCGAATATGTAACCGTGCTGCGTGAAGGCCAGACCACCCCCGCGCCATGGATCAACGTCATCGCCAATCCCAGCTTTGGCTTTCAGGTTTCGGCCGAAGGCTCGGGCCATGTCTGGTCGGAAAACAGCAAGGAAAACCAGATCACGCCATGGTCGAACGATCCCGTCACTGATCCGTCGGGCGAGGCGATTTACCTGCACGATCTGGAAACCGAACAGAAATGGACACCAACCGCGCTGCCGATCCGGGGGCGCGGTACCTATATTGCGCGCCACGGCTTTGGCTATTCGACCTTTGCGCATGACAGCAATGGCATCGCCGCCAGCATGGTGCAATTCGTGCCGCTCGATGCGCCGGTCAAGATTTCTCGCCTGACCCTGCGCAACATTGGCACCACGGCCCGCAAACTTTCGGTCACCGGCTATGCCGAATGGGTGCTTGGCCCCGCGCGCAGCGCGACGGCGGCTTTTGTGACCACCAAGCTCGATCCCGCCACCGGGGCCATTCTGGCGCAGAACACCTTCAGCACTGCCTTTCCAGGTCGCATCGCTTTTGCCGATCTAGGCGCACACGCCAGCAGCATCACTGCGGACCGTGCCGAATTCATCGGCCCCGGCGGAACGCTAGCGGCCCCGGCAGCGCTCAACGGCAAACCGCTTTCGGGGCGCTGCGGGCCAGCGCTCGACCCCTGCGCCGCCCTGCAACGGCGGGTAACGCTGCCGCCCGGCCAGACGGTCGAAATCGTGTTCCTGATCGGTCAGGCCGAGAATGAGGCCGCCGCCAGCGCCCTGATCCAACAAATGCGAGCCGCCGATCTCGACCAGATTTTGAACGAGGTGAGACGCCGCTGGACCGATCTGCTCACCTCGGTGCAGATCACGTCGCCGGATCGCGCTATGGACATCATGCTGAACGGCTGGCTGCTCTATCAAACCCTCGCCTGCCGGATCTGGGCGCGCGCGGGCTTCTATCAGGCCAGCGGCGCCTATGGTTTCCGCGACCAGTTGCAGGATGGCATGGCCCTGACCTTCAGCCAGCCGGATATGACACGAACCCATCTTTTGCGTGCCGCAAGCCGCCAGTTCCCCGAAGGCGATGTGCAGCATTGGTGGCTGCCGCATTCCGGCCAGGGCGTGCGCACCCATATCTCGGACGATCGCGTCTGGCTCGGGTATGGCGTGGCGCGCTATGTAGCGGTTTCGGGCGATCAGACCATTCTGGACGAACAGCTGCCCTTCTTGCAGGGGCCAGCCGTGCCAACTGGCGCGCATGACGATTTTTTCCAGCCGACCATTTCGGAAACCACGGCCAGCCTATTTGAACACTGCGCGCGCGGTCTGGACCTCGCAATAGAATTGACCGGCGCCAACGGCATGCCGCTGATCGGCACCGGCGATTGGAACGACGGGATGAACCGTGTCGGCGAAGGCGGCAAGGGTACCAGCGTCTGGCTCGGTTGGCTGCTGATCGCCACCATCGACATGATGGCCCCCTTGGCCGACAGCCGCGATCCCGACCGCGCGGCACGCTGGCGGCGTCACGCAGAGTCGGTTCGAGAAGCCATCGAACTAAGGGGTTGGGACGGGGCATGGTATCGGCGGGGCACGTTCGACGATGGCACCATCCTGGGTTCTGCCGCCTCCGAGGAATGCCGCATCGACAGCATTGCGCAATCCTGGGCGGTACTGTCGGGGGCCGCCGATCCCGAACGGGCCAGGACCGCAATGAATTCGATGGCCACGCATTTGCTGCGCCCCGATCCCGGAATTGCGTTGCTCTTTACCCCACCCTTTGACCGCAGTGCTGTCGATCCCGGCTATATCAAGGGCTATCCGCCGGGCCTGCGCGAAAACGGCGGGCAATACAGCCATGCCGCGATGTGGGCCATTCTGGCGCAGGCCAAGCTCGGCCGCGGCGATGCTGCCGGGGAACTTTTCGCAATGCTCAACCCGATCAATCACGCACTGACACCGCAAGCGGCCAGCCGCTACAAGGTTGAACCCTATGTGATTGCCGCCGATGTGTATTCGACCGCCCCGCATGAAGGACGCGGAGGCTGGACGTGGTACACAGGCTCTGCCGGATGGATGTATCGCGCCGGTATCGAAGGGCTTTTGGGCCTGACGCGGTCCGGAAACAAAATCCTTGTGGACCCATGCTTTCCGAAAAGTTGGCCAGAGCTTTCGGCTGTCGCAACTATTGGTCTCGCGCGTATCGAGATCACGATCTTGAATCCAGAGCGGACCGGCTACGGGATAGCATCCTCGAAACTCAATGATGCCGACCTGCCCGTTGAAGACGGAATTGTGATCGTGCCGCTGACTGACGGCCAGCACGAATTGGTCATTACTCTAGGCCCCGGGCCTCGGTAACCGGTTCGCGTGACCCTATTGCGCAAATCGTGAGGGATTCCCGTGTGTCTCTAAGGCGTTAGTCAGGGTGGGTGATGGTCGGGGTGCACGATACAACCCACACGCCCGACCTGGCTCACGACGGACTGGCGCTCCTGCACTGCCGCGCTGAAGCAGCGCGGTTCGTTGCTGATTTGGTTCGATCCTGAGATGGTCTGGTTTGGGCAACGCGCGTGCCCTTGCGTTCCTGCGTGCCCTTGCCGTGTGTCCAAGGATTCCTCATCAATCCCCAGATGGACCTTGCACCATACACGGCGTTTGGTGCCGCCGTGCTTGCGCGCGTTCCACTCGCGCTCACCCTCTACCGTGATCCCGGTGCTGTCGATCAAGAGATGCAGAGGGCCCTGCGATCCCCGATGCAGGATATTCACAGCCAACGTCTTCTGACGGCGGCTCAGGGTGCTGAAATCAGGCACATGCCAGTCAAGGCCGAATAAGCAAAGCAGGCTTTCGACGAACCCTGCCGTCTGCCGAAGCGCCATGCCAAACAGGACCTTCATCGTCAGGCGAGCCTGCACCGCAGCATCGCTGTAGACAGGCTGCCGCCCACGCTTGCCTGTCGGCTTCGCTGCCCAGACCATGTCCGGATCAAACCAGATCGTCAGCGACCCGCGGCGCTTGAGCGCTTTGTTATACTCAGGCCAGTTTAGGGTCTTGTAGGTCGGGGTGTTCGATCCGCTCATCCACCCCAGCTATCACGCTGGATTCACAAGATGAATCCCTCACGGGATTTGTGCAACAGAGCCGCTCTAGGCCGTGTTGACAAAAGGGATTCCCACCAATCGCTGATCATGATTCAAGCTGGTATCTGCAATGGAGATCAGCTTGGCACGTGACCTCATGTCGGGCGAAGAGTGGATGTTCTTCGAACACTTCATCCTTGCTGTCCGCGCTTCGAACGGACGCAAACCGACCAACCACCGCCTTGTTCTTGATGGGATTTTCCGGATCGCGCGCACGGGCGCCCCATGGCGG
>Ga0209023_10000924_pt1 | contig 41503 bp, 34 predicted proteins | sample LakOneMetagenome_FD_187468 | JGI IMG/M metagenome (GOLD analysis project Ga0209023, IMG submission 187468) | Freshwater and sediment microbial communities from Lake Erie, Canada (SPAdes) (version 2) | ecosystem: Environmental > Aquatic > Freshwater > Lentic | place: Lake Erie, Canada...
TCCAGCAGGTCGGCGGTGACCCGATCACCCACTGGCTGACGATGCCGATGCTCTACTTCGAGCCCCCGGTGTCCGCCGTACGCCGCTTCTGGCGCGGCATCCTCACCCTCCAGCAGGCGACGCCCGCGCAGCAGATCGTCGTGGCGACCCACTCTGGACCGATCCGCGCGTTCGCCACCTCCGTCATGGGCTACGACCCGGGTGAGCCCTTCAACACCGAGTTCGTGCGCATCCGGCTGATCGAGGGCGGCGTCACGGCGCTCGTGCTCTATCGCAACCGGGCGCAGGAGATCTCGATCCCCGACCTCGCGGCGCTGCCGCCCAACACCGACCCGCGTTTCGACCAGGCGGAGGCAGCCGATGTGTGACCAGCCGCATGTCATCACGTTCGACACCCTGACCGAGGAGCTCAAGCCGCTCGTGGGCGGCAAGTGCGCCTCGCTCGGGACGATGAGCCAGGCCGGGCTCCCCGTCCCGCCCGGCTTCGCCGTCACCACCCAGGTCTATGCCGACGCCCGCACCCACTCCGGTACCTATCAAGAGCTCACCGACCAGCTCAGGGCGGTCACCGTCGGCGACACCGACGGGCTGACCGTGGCGGCCGCGCGAGCCCGCGAGATGGTCAAGTCCTGGGAGATCCCGGCCGCCATCGAGGACGAGATCCGCGCGACCTATCAGGCCCTGTGCGACTACTGCGGAGTGCCCGACCTGCCGGTCGCCGTACGCTCCTCGGCCACCGCCGAGGACACCCCGGACGCGTCCTTCGCGGGCGAGCACGACACCTACCTGTGGGTCCGAGGTGCCGAGAGCGTCCTCGAGCACGTCAAGGCCTGCTGGGCCAGCCTCTTCACCGACCGGGCGATCGCCTACCGCACCGAGTTCGGCTACGACCACACCGACGTCGACATGGCCGTCGCCGTGCAGAAGATGGTCCGGCCCAGGTCGGCCGGCGTGGCCTTCACCCTCGATCCGACCAACGGTGACCGGTCCGGCATCTGCATCGACTCGGCCTGGGGCTTCGGCGAGGGCGTCGTCTCGGGCGAGGTGACGCCGGACAACTTCCTCGTCGACAAGGTGATGTACCAGATCGGGCGCCGCATCATCTCGCCCAAGTCGCACGCCTACCAGCTCACCGACCAGCAGGTGACCAAGGTCGAGCTCGATGCCGACCTGGCTGCGCGGCCCTCCCTCACCGACGACGAGATCGTCGCCATCGCCCGCCTCGCCCGGGCGGCCGAGAAGCACTACGGGTGCCCCCAAGACATCGAGTGGGCTGTCGACGACGACCTGCCGGCGGGCGAGGACGTCGTCCTCCTCCAGGCCCGCCCGGAGACCGTCTGGAGCAAGAAGTCGGCGGCCGTCAACGCTAGCCAGGACCTGATGAGCAGCATCGTGTCGACGCTGGTCAACCCCCTCTACTCACGGAGTGGAGGTACGCCGGCTTCGTGACTCGGGGAGTCCGGCACTCAGCACCACCAGCACCGAACCCCAACACCCCTCCCCGGCTTCGTCCGGGCCGCTCCACCGGAGGAACTTCCATGGCCGATCGTTTCCCGAGCCCGTTCGACATCGACACGCCTCCCGGCGCCGAGGGGTGGCAGCAGCTCTACGCCTACTCGTCCCTGTTCAGCGACGAGCGTCGCGACTACGAGGACGCCGGCTTCTGGTTCCAAGACGGCGTGCACTGGCCCGAGGCGCTCTCGCCGTGGGACGCCGCCCTGTTCGAGATGGCGATCTCCGCGCTGGGCCAGTACAACACCCGTCACTACCTCGTGCCGCCGGCGTACGGCGTGGACTACCGGATCCTCAACGGCTACGTCTACCTCTCCCCGGTGCCCGCCCCCGTGGAGGACATCGAGGCGCGCGTCCCGCTGTTCATGGAGCGGGCCGGGTTCTACTTCGGCAACTGGAACCGTCTCTATGACGACTGGCTGGTCAAGGTCCGGGCCCTCGTCCAGGAGATGACCGACCTCGAGATCGCCCCGCTGCCGGAGATGGAGGACCTGGAGGTCATCACCTCCGGCGCCGGTCGCGGCTCGGGCGACAAGCTGATGTCGACCTATCACGCCCTGCTCGACCGCGCGATGACGCTGTGGCAGTACCACTTCGAGTTCCTCAACCTCGGCTACGCCGCCTACCTCGACTTCTTCGGCTTCTGCAAGGCCGCCTGGCCGAGCATCCCCGACCTGGCGATCGCCAAGATGGTCGCCGGTGTCGACGTCGACCTGTTCCGGCCCGACGACGAGCTCAAGAAGCTCGCGCGCCAGGCCGTCTCGAGTGGCATCGCCGACCGCTTCGCGTCGCGCGACGTGGACCAGACCTGCCAGCTGCTCAAGGCCGACGAGGCCGGCCAGGCGTGGATCGCGCAGTGGGACACCGCCTGTGAGCCGTGGTTCAACTTCTCGACCGGGTCGGGCTTCTACCACTCCGACAAGATCTGGATCCAGAACGTCGAGGTGCCGTTCGGCTACATCGCCGACTACATCGACAAGGTCAAGGACGGGGCCGACCTCGACCGGCCGGTCGCTGCGCTGCACGCCGAGCGCGACCGGGTCGTCAGCGAGTACCGCGACCTGCTGGCCACCGACGACGACCGCGCCGCCTTCGACGCCAAGCTGGGGCTCTCACGCACGGTCTTCCCCTACGTGGAGAACCACAACTTCTATGTCGAGCACTGGGCCCACTCGGTGATCTGGCGCAAGATGCGCGCCTTCGGTGAGGTGCTCCAGGGCGCCGGTTTCTTCGCGGAGGTCGACGACATCTTCCTGCTCAAGCGCTATGAGGTCTCCGAGGCGCTGTTCGACTACTACTCCGCCTGGTCCGTCGGTGCGCCCTCGCGCGGCCCGGGCTACTGGGGCAAGGAGATCGAGGCTCGCAAGGCGACGCTCGCCGCCCTGAAGTCCTGGAGCGCGCCGCCGGCCCTGGGCATCCCGCCGGAGGTCGTCACCGAGCCCTTCACCGTCATGCTGTGGGGCATCACCTCCGACTCGGTCTCGTCGTGGCTCAAGGCCGGCGGCGACGGGGAGAGCGACGGAACCCTGCGCGGCTTCGCGGCCTCACCCGGTCTGGTCGAGGGCCCCGCGCGGGTCATCTTCGGCGCCGACCAGATCAACGAGATCGAGGACGGCGAGATCCTGATCGCCCCGCTGACCGCCCCGTCGTGGGCTCCGGTCTTCGGAAAGATCAAGGCGACCGTCACCGACGTCGGCGGAATGATGAGCCACGCCGCGATCGTGTGCCGCGAGTACGGCCTCCCCGCGGTGACGGGCACCGCTTTCAGCACCAAGCAGATCAAGACCGGCCAGATGGTCCGGGTCGACGGCAACACCGGCGTGGTGACGGTGCTCGACTGAGCGCCGTCTGCACCAACGAGAAAGGCGACACACATGCTGACCGTGGAGCAGAACGAGGAGCTCACCCGGGTCGGTCCCGGCACCCGCATGGGCAACCTGCTGCGGCACTACTGGTACCCCATCGCATTCGAGCAGGACTTCGACGAGCGGCCCGCCAAGTCCGTCCGCCTGCTGGGTGAGGACTGGACGCTCTACAAGACTCCCTCCGGCAAGTACGGCATCATCGGCGAGTTCTGCCCGCACCGGCGGGCCTCCCTCACCTATGGCGTCGTGCACGAGGACGGCATCCGGTGCGGCTACCACGGCTGGAAGTTCGACTTCGACGGCCAGTGCGTCGAGCAGCCGGCCGAGACCGACAACACGACCTTCCGCGACAAGATCAAGGCGCACGCAGGTGCGGCGCAGGCCATGGGCGGGATGGTCTGGGTCTATGTCGGTCCCGGGCCGGTGCCCGAGCTGCCGCGCTTCGACGTCTATGTCCTCGACGGCATCCGTGACGTGGGGGTCGCCACCCTGCCCTGCAACTGGCTGCAGATCATGGAGAACTCCGTCGACCCCCACCACGTGGAGTGGCTGCACGGCTACTACTTCGACTTCGTGGGCAAGCTGGAGGGCTTCGAGGCACCCAAGAGCTTCCAGAAGAAGCACATGAAGGTGGCCTTCGACGAGTTCGAGTGGGGCATCATCAAGCGGCGCGTCCTCGAGGGGCACAGCGAGGCCGACGACGACTGGGCGGTCGGCCACCCGCTGATGTTCCCCTACGGGATGCGGGTCGGTGGCCAGTGGATCGACCAGATGCAGATCCGGGTGCCGATCGACGACACCACCACGTGGAAGCTGTTCTACTCCCTCCACCACCCCGAGGGTGGCACCTGGGAGCACCAGGAGCGGCCGGTCGTCTATGACTACGAGTGGATGGACGAGAACGGCAACTTCATCACCAACTACGTCGAGGGCCAAGACGTGATGGCCTGGGTCTCCCAGGGCGCCATCACCGACCGCACCCAAGAACACCTCGGCCGCTCGGACCAGGGCGTGGCTATGCTGCGCAAGATGTTCAAAGAGGCCATGCAGGCCGTCGACGACGGGGAGGACCCGCCCGGGGTCATCCGCGAGAAGCACGACGTGATTCATCTGCCGTGTGAGAAGGACAAGTTCGGCGCGGGCACCGCGTTCACCGACCAGTGGATCACCGGGGGTTCGATGAAGTACTCACCGATCCGCGAGCAGCTCCAGGCCCTCCACCGCGACGCGGCCGCCGCCCGGGAGAAGGCGGACGCCGGTGGCTGAGCACGGTCCGGGCTCGGCCGGCAGCGGCTCGCACCAGGTCGGTGGGTGGATGAAGACCCACGACCGGAGCGTCCCGCCGTTCGACCCGAGCATGCCGCCGGACCCGCACCGGTTGCCCGCCCTGAGCGAGTGGTTCTCGCCCCACGCCGAGCGGCACCTGCTCGACCGCCCGAAGTTCTGCCCCATGTGTGGGTCCTCGCTCGACGGGGGCCTCACCTCGGAGTGGTGGGTGGCCGAGGAGAGGGTGTTCCTCACCTGGTGCTCGTCATGCCGCTGGACCGGCAACGTCGTCCTCTTCGAGCGCGCGATCATCGAGGAGCCGGAACACTGAAGCAGACACCACAGGGCCAAGCAGGGCGAGAGCCGGTGGGCCGTCCCACCGCTCTGATCGTCGACTTCGGCGGACCCGTGCTGGTCACGCCGTTCGAGCTTGCCGAGCAGCACGACCCCGGCTCGCCCATCTACCAGCTGCTGCACGGGCGGGGTCCGCTCGCCTCGGCCGAGCAGCCGGACCCCGACTGGGTCGACCTCCAGGCCGGGCTGATCACCGAGCGCGACTACTGGGACCACCGGGCCCTGGAGTGGGCCGAGCTCGGCGCCGGTGGAGGCGGGTCGATCCGCGAGATGATCGCCCACCTCTATGACCCACCGCGCGCCGGCATGGTGCGGGAGGGGGCGCTGGCGCTCCTCCACGAGGCGCGCCTGGCCGGACACCCGATCGGGGTGCTGACCAACGACCTGCGCGCCTTCCACTCCGAGGAGTGGATCGCCCAGCTCCACGTGCTCGACGACGTCGACGTCCTCGTGGACGGCTCCGTCGAGGGCCACCTCAAACCCCACCCGCGACTCTATGAGCTGATGTCGGAGCGCCTCGGCGTCGCCTTCGACGACATGGTCTTCGTCGACGACCAGATGACCAACGTGCGCGGTGCCGAGGACCTCGGCATCACGACGGTGGCCTTCGACGTCCGGCACCCGGAGCAGTCCTACGACCAGCTGCGCGACCTGTTGGGCCTGGCGTCCACGCAGGAGGCGGGCTGATGGTCGAGCAGCGCGAGCTGCGGGTGCAGCAGATGACCTGGGAGGCCGAGGGGGTCCTCTCGGTCCGGCTCACCCGGATCGAGAGCGACCGGCCGCTCCCGAAGTGGTCGCCGGGCGCCCACATCGACATCTACGTCCCGGACGGGACGACGCGGCAGTACTCCCTGTGCGGTGACCCGCAGGATCTGTCGTCGTACCAGATCGCCGTCCTGCGCGAGCCCGGGTCACGGGGTGGCTCCGACTTCATCCACGAGCAGCTCCGGGTCGGTGACCGGCTGCTCGTCACGCGCCCCAAGCACCACTTCAACCTCGAGGACGCGCCCTTCCACGCCTTGATCGCCGGCGGCATCGGCGTCACCCCGATCATGACCTTCGCCGAGGAGCTCGCCCGGCGCGGTGCGCCGTTCTCGATGACCTACGGCGGCCGCGCCGCGGACTCGATGGCGTTCCGGGCTCGGCTGGCGGCGCTCGGCGACCGGGTCACCTACCTCGCCGAGGACGTCGACGGGCGGCCGGACCTGGACGCGATCGTCGGGTCGGTCCCCCCGGGCGGGCTGGTCTATGTCTGCGGCCCTCTGCCGCTGCTGCGCGCCGTGGAGGCGGCAGCCGAGGCGGTGCACGGACCCGACCAGGACCTCGTGCGCTTCGAGCTGTTCTCCCGCGCCGGCGTCGAGATCGACGACACCCCACCGGCGCTCGACGGTGACACCTATGAGCTGATCCTCACCGAGTCGGGCCACACCCTGCGGCTCAAGCCGGACGCCAACATCCTCGACGTCGTGCTCGCCCTCGGCGTCGAGATCGAGAACGACTGCCGCGACGGCATCTGTGGTTCGTGCGTCACGCCGATCGTGTCCGGCACCGTCGACCACCGAGACCTGGTCCTCACGAAGAAGGAGCAGGCCGCGATGGACCAGATGATGATCTGTTGCTCCAAGCCCACCTGCTCGCGCCTGGAGCTCAAGCTCTAGGTCCAGGTCGACAGCCCGCCCGAGGCGCGCTACTTTGGTTAGCGATCGTTAACCAAACGTCCCTCGTGTGAGGGGCGGCCGGCGGAAGGGGCAGCGGTGGCGTCTGACATGCGCGACCTGGTCGCCCAGCTGCGCGAGCGGCTGGCCGTCGTACGCCGCGGTGGCTCCGAGGGCGCCCGCGCCAAGCACACCGCCCGCGGCAAGATGCTCGTGCGCGACCGGGTCGACCGCCTCCTCGACCCCGGCAGCCCCTTCCTCGAGCTCAACGCGCTGGCGGCGTACGGCATGTACGGCGCCCCGGGTGACGACTTCGCGGTGCCGTCCGCCGGGATCGTGACGGGCATCGGCCGGGTCAACGGCCGCGAGGTGGTTGTCGTCGCCAACGACGCGACCGTCAAGGGCGGCACCTACTACCCGATGACCGTCAAGAAGCACCTGCGGGCCCAGCAGGTCGCCGCCGACAACGCCCTCCCGTGCGTCTATCTCGTCGACTCCGGCGGCGCGTTCCTGCCGATGCAGGACGAGGTGTTCCCCGACCGGGAGCACTTCGGGCGGATCTTCTTCAACCAGGCCAACCTGTCGGCGCGGCAGATCCCGCAGATCGCGGCGGTGATGGGGTCGTGCACCGCCGGCGGCGCCTATGTGCCAGCGATGTCCGACGAGAGCGTCATCGTGCAGAACCAGGGCACGATCTTCCTTGGCGGTCCGCCGCTCGTGAAGGCCGCGACCGGCGAGGTCGTCACGGCCGAGGAGCTCGGCGGCGGTGACGTCCACGCTCGCACCTCCGGCGTCGTCGACCACCTGGCCCGCGACGACGCTCACGCGCTGGCGATCGTGCGGTCGATCGTGGACACGCTGCCCGCCGTACCCCATCGATTGGACGCAAACCGCATGCCGGAGGGCCGGTCTGCTGCGGAGTTGGGCCAAACCGCGACCCCCGGGGCGGCGACCATCGAGGAGCCGCACGAGTCACCGGAGAGCATCGACGACGTGGTGCCGGCGGACACCCGGACGCCGTACGACGTGCGAGAGGTCATCCGGCGGATCGTCGATGGGAGCCGCCTCCACGAGTTCAAGAAGCTCTATGGCGAGACCCTGGTCTGCGGGTTCGCGAAGATCTGGGGCCACGACGTCGGGATCGTTGCCAACAACGGGATCCTGTTCAGCGAGTCGGCGCTCAAGGGGGCCCACTTCATCGAGCTGTGCAACCAGCGCGGCATCCCGCTGGTCTTCCTCCAGAACATCACCGGGTTCATGGTCGGCCGCGAGTACGAGAACCGCGGCATCGCTCGTGACGGCGCCAAGCTCGTGACCGCGGTCGCGTGCAGCGTGGTCCCCAAGTTCACGGTCGTGATCGGCGGCAGCTTCGGCGCCGGCAACTACGGCATGTGCGGCCGCGCCTATGACCCGCGCTTCCTCTGGATGTGGCCCAACGCGCGCATCTCGGTGATGGGCGGCGACCAGGCCGCGTCCGTCCTGGCCACGGTCCGCCGCGACGGGCTCGAGGCAGCCGGCGAGGACTGGAGCGCGGAGGCCGAGGAGGCGTTCAAGCGGCCCATCCGCGAGCAGTACGAGCACCAAGGCTCGCCCTACTACGCCACTGCGCGGCTGTGGGACGACGGCATCATCGACCCTGCCGACACCCGCCGCGTCCTCGGCATGGGCCTGGCGGTCGCGTCACGTACGCCGATCCCCGCGCCCTCCTACGGCGTCTTCCGGATGTGAGGCCCCGATGACCCACACCCTGCTGATCGCCAACCGCGGCGAGATCGCCTGCCGGATCCTCCGCACCGTCGGCGACGCGAAGGCCTGGCGGACCGTCGCCATCCACACCGCCGACGAGGCGGACGCGCTCCACGTCCGGATGGCCGACGAGGCGCGCGAGGTCCCCAGCTATCTCGACATCGAGGCCGTCGTCGCGGCCGCCGTCGACGCGGGGGCGACGCTCGTCCACCCCGGCTACGGCTTCCTCTCCGAGCGCGCGGCGTTCGCCCGAGCCGTCGCCGCGGCCGGCCTCACGCTGGTCGGCCCGAGCGCTGAGGTGATGGACCTGATGGGCGACAAGGCGGCCGCCCGGCGCGTGGCCGAGCAGGCGGGCGTGCCCGTCGTGCCGGCGTACGGCGTCGAGGCGGACCCGGCCTCGTTCGACTACCCCGTCCTCGTCAAGGCCGCGGCCGGCGGCGGCGGCAAGGGGATGCGGATCGTCGCGTCGGCGGCCGAGCTGCCCGACGCCCTCGCGGCCGCCGCTCGGGAGTCGGCCAGTGCCTTCGGTGACGACCGGCTGCTGATCGAGAAGTACGTCGAGCGCGGCCGCCACATCGAGGTCCAGGTCTTCGGCGACACCCACGGCAACGTCGTCCACCTGGGCGAGCGCGACTGCTCGGTCCAGCGGCGGCACCAGAAGGTGGTCGAGGAGGCGCCGGCCCCGACGATCAGCGACGCGCAGCGTCGCGCCGTCACCGACGCCGCCGTGGCCCTCGCGCGCCAGGTCGGCTACGTCAACGCGGGCACCGTGGAGTTCCTGGTCGACGAGTCAGCCGGGGCCGTCGCGTTCCTGGAGATGAACACCCGGCTCCAGGTCGAGCACCCGGTCACCGAGCTGGTCACCGGACTCGACCTGGTCGACTGGCAGCTGAGGGTGGCGCTGGGCGAGCCGCTGCCGCTGACCCAGGAGCAGATCCGAACCGACGGGCACGCCATCGAGGCGCGCATCTATGCCGAGGACCCCTATGCCGGGTTCCTGCCGCAGGCCGGCACGGCGACGTACGTCGAGTGGCCCCACGGCGAGAGTCTCCGCCATGCCGACTACGTCCATGGGGACGACGTCCGGGTCGACCAGGCGCTGGAGTCCGGGCAGGAGGTCTCCGCCCGCTTCGACCCGATGCTGGCCAAGGTGATCGTGTACGGGCCGGACCGCGAGGACGCCCGACAGCGGCTCGTCGCCGCCCTCGACGAGACCGTGATCGCGGGGCTGACCACCAACGTCGGCTTCGTCCGGCAGCTGGTCGCGTCCGAGCCCTTCGCGGCCGCCGCGGTGGACACGGCCTGGCTCGACCGCGGTGACGGGGCGGAGCTGCTGGAGGTCGACCCGCACCGGCTGGGTCGAGCGGTGGCGGCGTCCGCCGAGGCAGCCGCAGCCCGCAGGTCCGGCGCCGACGGGCCGTTCGCGGCCGACGGCTGGCGGCTCGGGGCGGACGTGGCCGACCTGCTCGTGCACCTCGACCGGGTGGTCGCCGTCGCCGGCGACCCTGCCGACGGCGCGCTGGTGGACGGTCTCGCGATCCGCGTGCGACCCCGATCGGGCTGGTTCGCCCACGATCCCGAGGAGCTGCACCGACGCGGTGAGGTCCAGGTCGAGCTCGACGGGCGCCGTCTCCCCGTCCGCCTCTGGGACCGACGCGACGGCATCGAGGTCGTCTGCCGCGGCCAGCGCAGCCTCTTCGAGCACGAGGACGCCTTCGCCGACCATGGGCCGGCGACCGGCGACGGGACCGTGCTCGCACCCATGCCCGGGACGGTGCTCGCGCTCCAGGTCGTGGCGGGGGACCGGGTCGAGGCCGGCCAGGTCCTCGGCATCATGGAGGCGATGAAGATGGAGCTCAGCCTCAAGGCGCCGTACGACGGCCTGGTGACCGCCGTCGACGTGGCCGCGGGCGCCCAGGTCGGCCTCGGCGACCGCCTCTTCGAGGTCACCCCGGCCGAGGAGGCGCCGTGACGACCTTTTCGGAGCAGGGCTTCCCGGACCGGGTGACGATCTATGAGGTCGGGCCGCGCGACGGGCTGCAGAACGAGGCCGACCTGGTGCCGACCCAGGTCAAGGCGGAGCTCGTACGCCGCCTGCTCGACGCCGGTCTTCCGGTCGTCGAGGCGACCAGCTTCGTCCACCCGCGCTGGGTGCCGCAGCTGGCCGACGCCGCCGAGCTGCTCACCGCTCTCGGGCGGACCGACCTGCCCGTGCTGGTGCCCAACGAGCGCGGCCTGGACCGGGCGCTGGAGCTGGGCTGCCAGCACATCGCCATCTTCGGCAGCGCCACCGAGAGCTTCGCCCAGCGCAACCTCAACCGCGGTCTCGACGAGCAGTTCGCGATGTTCGAGCCCGTCGTGTCGCGCGCACGCGCCGCGGGCCTCGACGTCCGCGCCTATGTCTCGATGTGCTTCGGCGACCCGTGGGAGGGCGCAGTTCCGGTCGACCAGGTGGTCTCGGTCGGCCGTCGGCTCCTCGATCTCGGCGCTTCGCAGCTGAGCATCGGCGACACGATCGGGGTCGGGACGACCGGTCACGTCCGCGCCCTGATCCGGGCGTTCGGTGACGCTGGCGTTCCGGCGTCCAGCCTGGCGATGCACTTCCACGACACCTACGGGCAGGCGCTGGCCAACACCCACGCCGCCCTCGGCGAGGGGATCACCACGTTCGACGCCAGCGCCGGCGGCCTCGGCGGCTGCCCCTATGCCAAGAGCGCCACGGGCAACCTCGCGACCGAGGACCTCGTCTGGATGTTGCACGGCCTCGGCATCGAGACCGGTGTCGACCTCCAGCGGCTCGTGGACACCAGCGTGTGGCTCGCGGGGCACCTCGGACGACCGAGCCCGTCGGCCGTCGTACGCGCCCTCGGTTCGTCTTCCTGAGCCGAGCCTCGACTGAGACGGGCCGGGCGATGCCGCCCTCCGACCCGTGCGGCACAATCGCCCCATGAGCCGGGTCGTCTATCTGCACATCGGTGCCCCCAAGACCGGCACGACCTATCTCCAGGACCGGCTCACCATCAACGCCGAGCGGCTGGCCGAGCACAACGTCCTCGTGCCGAGCGGGTCGCGCTTCGTCGCGCCCGACACCTACCAGTTCCGCGCCGCCCTCGACCTGCTCGGCCAGGACTGGGGCGGCGCGCCTGGCCACGCCGAGGGCCACTGGGACGGTCTGATCAAGCGCGTACGCCGCTCGCGCGGCAACGTCATCATCAGCCACGAGATCCTCGCCCCGGCCGCCTCGGACAAGGTCGCCAAGGTGATGAACGACCTCGAGGGCTTCGACGTCCACATCGTCTACTCCGCCCGCGACCTGGCCCGCCAGCTGCCCGCCGCCTGGCAGGAGAGCATCAAGCAGGGCCGCACCTGGACGTTCCGTCAGTTCCTCAAGCGGTTCCAGGCCGGCAAGCCATGGGTCTACCGCGCCTTCGACCTTCCCCAGGTGCTGAACCGGTGGGGTGCCAACCTGCCGCCCCAGCACATCCACGTCGTCACCGTGCCGCAGCCCACCCCCGGTCGGCGGCGCGGTGAGGAGCTGTGGCTCAGGTTCTGCCAGGCCTTCGACATCGAGCCGGGCTGGGCGCCGCTCGACAGCGAGCGCGCCAACCGTTCGCTCGGGATCGCCGAGACCGAGCTGGTGCGTCAGCTCAACCGGCGCCTCGAGCGTCGCACCACCAAGGACTTCGCGGTCAACGAGCTCGTCCTCGACCTGCTGGCCCGGTCCGAGCTGGCGGCCAGGCGGTCCGACCCGGTCCGGCTTCCGCCCCAGCACTACGACTGGGCCGAGCAGCAGGCCGAGCTGTGGGTGGACTGGCTCGAGGGCAGCGGTGTCGACCTCATCGGCGATGTCGCCGACCTGCGGCCCGTCCGTCCCGACGACGCGGACGCCTGGAAGAACCCCGACCGTCCGCGCAGCAAGCCCGTCCTCGAGGCGGCGCTCGACGGGCTCGAGGCGATGACCCGGGAGGCCGCCCGCCGGCCCGACCCGGACCGTCAGCTCGTCAACGTCGTGCGCGACCGCGCCGATCGGCTGCGCAAGCGCTGACGGTTCGGCCTGGGGCCTCGAGATCAGGCACGCCGGCGCGGCAGCAGCTCGCGGTCGGCGTAGCGGCCCACCTTCCAGGTGGCGAAGCCGTCGGCACCCATGCCCACGAGACCGCCGACGATCGGGACCCGGCGGGCGGCCGTGATCGCCAGCCGCTTGCCGGCCACCCTCGCGATCAGGTCGGAGGCGACCTCCGCCGAGACGATCGGGTCCAGGCTCGGATCGTGGGCCGGGGCCGTCGCCATCGCCATCGGCGGCGCCGGAAGGCGGAGCGCCGCGACCAGCTCATCGACCCTGTCCTCGCCGAGGATGCACGTGAGGACGGCGTTCTTGACCCTCGGGTCGGTGAGGTCGTAGCCGCGCAGGTGCGCGATGCCGGCGATCATCCGGCTCTGCACCAGCGCCAGCCCGGTCACGTTGGCCGGGATCGTCACCGGTGCCGTCACGAGCCCGCCGACGTTCGTGACCAGACCCTGGGCGCCGGCGTAGCGGACGTGGTTCTCGATGACCTCGTGGATCGCCCGGTCGACGTCGCCGCGCTGTTCGCGCAGCTGGCGGTCCGCGGCGACGGACGCGGGGGGCAGCGGCCCGACTCCGTGGGTCGCCCGGTGGAGGGCCTCGCGAACGAACGCGTGCGTCAGCGCCGGCGTCGCCTCGTTGATGAGGGGTGCCAGCCGGGTGCTGACGGTCGATCGCACGCTCACGCACCGATCGTACGGCGGTCCCGGCGAGGACCCCGTGGCGAGCGGCTGCGGGATCGGCGACCGGTTACGGTGACGGGGTGCCCGCGCCCGTCCCGCCGAGCCCCTGGGACTTCGGCGACCCGTCGCGCTACGACGAGCTCGACGACCTGGTCGCGATCGGCGCGGACCTCGCTCCCGGCACCCTGGTGGCCGCCTACCGGCGCGGGCTGTTCCCCATGCCGTCCGGCGCGCCGGGTGGACCGCCGTACTGGTTCTGCCCGGTCGAGCGCGGCATCCTGCCCCTCGACGGCCTGCGGGTGAGCCGGTCGCTGCGCCGCTCGCGGGCGCGCTTCGAGCTCCGCGTGAACACCGCCTTCGCGGCGGTCGTCGACGCGTGCGCCGACCCACGACGCGAGGGCGCCTGGATCGACCGCGACATCCGGGCGGCCTATCTGGCCCTGCACGAGCTCGGGTGGGCGCACTCCGTCGAGACGTGGCGGGACGGCCGCCTGGTCGGTGGACTCTATGGTGTCGCGGTCGGCGGGCTGTTCGCCGGTGAGTCGATGTTCCACCACGAGACCGACGCGTCCAAGGTCGCCCTCGTCGGGCTGGTGGAGTTGCTCGACGACGAGTACGTCGGCCGGCGGCTGCTCGACGTGCAGTGGCAGACACCCCACCTGGCCTCCCTGGGCGTCGTGACGGTGCCGCGGGCGTCGTACCTCTCTGCGCTCGCCACGGCGCGTGACCTGCCATTGCCCCGAATTTTCGACGGCCGCGGCCCGGATCTGACAGGCTGAGGCCGACGACGACCCGTCCGGGGCCGATCGCGCGCAAACCGGGGGAACCATGAAGAAGCTCGCCACGCTCGCCACCGCCGCCTTCCTGACCACGTTGGCTGCCTGCGGTGGCGGTGGAAGCGGTGCCGGTGCCGGCGCGCCCAAGGACGCCAGCGTCGACGACTACTGCAAGTCGTTCGTCGCCGTGTTCACCGAGGGCGGCGCTGACATGACCGACATCACCGGCAAGGACATCCAGGCCTGGGGCGACGACCTCGCCGAGACCGGCACCCCGTCGGAGATGTCCGACGACGAGCGGGCCGGGTTCGAGATCTTCGTGAAGTTCGCCTCGGAGGTCGACTCCGACGCCAGCATCGACGACATCGAGGACCCCAAGGTCAGCGACGACGAGCAGGCTCAGGTCGACGCGTTCCTGGAGTACAGCGGCACCACCTGTGCGCAGGCCATGCAGGAGGCCATGCTCGGCTCCGCGAGCTGAGTCGCCGCCTCACTTCAGCAGGCGGCTCATCCTCCGGTCGGCCAGCGGCTTGCCGCCGGTCTGACAGGTCGCGCAGTACTGCAGGCTGCTGTCGGCGAAGGACACCTCGCGGACCGTGTCGCCGCACACCGGGCACGCCTGCCCGGTGCGGCCGTGGACGGCCATGTTGGACTTCTTCTCGCTCTTGAGGTCGGCGGCGCCGAGCCCGCGAGACCGCGCGACGGCGTCGCCGAGGACCGTCCGGATCGCGGAGTGCAACGTGGCGAGCTCGTCCTCGCTGAGGCTGTTCGCCGGCTTGAACGGCGACATCCGGGCCGCGTGGAGCAGTTCGTCGGAGTAGGCGTTGCCGATCCCGGCGATGTTGCTCTGCATCCGCAGCACGCCCTTGATCTGGGCGCGCCCTGCGCCGTCGAGGATGCTGTGGAGCACCTCGGGGGTGAAGGCGTCGCCCAAGGGGTCCGGGCCCAGCCGGGTGATGCCCTCCACGTCGGCGGGGTCGCGGACGACGTAGAGCGCGAGGCTCTTCTTGGTGCCGGCCTCGGTGATGTCGAGGCCGGTCTCGTCGTCCAGCACGACGCTGGCCGCCAACGGTGACTTGCTGTTGGGGCGGGCCGGTAGGGCCGGCACCTCGTCGCGCCATCGCACCCAGCCCGCCCGCGCGAGGTGGAGCACCAGGTGGAGGCCGGAGGCCGTGATGTCGAGGAACTTGCCGTGGCGCGTCACGTCCTCGACCAGCGTCCCCTCGAGGGCGGAGAGCGGCGGGTCGAACGTCTTCAGCGCGCTGAACGCGGCCAGGTCGATCCGCACGATGGCGCGGTCGGCGAGCCGGCCCTTCAGGTCCAGGGCCAGCGCCTCCACCTCTGGCAGCTCGGGCACGCGGTCAGTCTAGGTTCGTTCCCCGGGCCGGCAGCAAGGTCATCGGTCGACGACGACTTCGATCTCGCCGCCGTAGGCCCAGCCTTGGGTGACGGGGAGCCGGTCCCCGCTCCAGAACGTGCCGGGGTCGTACCAGTTGATCGGCTTGTCGCCGGCTTCGACGACGCCCATCGCCTCGAGGGTGACGCCGGCGAGCTCCGCGCAGTACGCCGCCTCGGCCTGCTCTGCGCGGGACCGCTCGCCCCTGCCGGGCACGGGGAGCTCCGAGCGTCCCGAGAGCCAGCGCCAGGCGAGCTGGGCGGTGCTCGGGAAGGAGGTGCCGTTCCAGCGCGCGATGCTGCGCATCAGCGCGTCGTCCTCGACCCGACCGGTCTCGGGCTGGAGCTGGCGCAGCCAGGCGCGCTGGTGGCGCGCACCCATCCAGCGCAGCGCCGAGGCGCGTAGGTCGTGCAGCTGGGCGCCGCGGTGGTGGGTCCCCGTCCACAGGTCGATCAGCCCGCGGCCGAGCTCGGCGTGCCACATCATCGGGGGGAGGTCGTCGATCACCACTGCTAGGGCGACGTGGTTGACCGGCGCGTTGGTCGCGAGCTGGATCGCACGGTCGGCCCCCGTCCCGCCGCGGAAGAGCCAGATGTCGCCACTCCGGGTCAGCTCGACGGCCTCGTCCAGGCTGATGCTGCTTCTTGCCTCTTCCATGGGCGTCAGTCTGCCGTCCCCGCGCGCCGAGGTGGGACTGCGGGCCCTGCGAGGTGGGACTGCGGGCCCTGCGAGGTGGGACTGGCGGCCCCGCGAGGTGGGACTCGCGGCCCCGCGAGGTGGGACTGGCGGCCCTGCGAGGTGGGAGGTTCTGTCGTTCCGGAGGTGGCGCCGCTAGGGTCGACCTGTGAAGAGCGGGTGGTGGAAGGCGGTCGGGCTGGCCGGCGTCGCGGGGGTCGTCGCGACCGGGGTCGTCGTGGCACGCCGTGAACGTGAGCGCCGCGCCTACACCCCCGACGAGATCCGTGATCGGCTGCAGGAGCGCTACGCCGAGATGGGCGACGAGGCGCGCCGCGAGGCCACCGAGACATGGAAGGCCCGGCGCCAGTCCTGACTCCACGCTCGGTGGGAGGGCTGGTCGCGCCACGCCCGGCGTACCCAATCTAGGACCGACGCTAGACAAGCGAATACCGTCCTGACATGGACCCGATCCGCAACCCCTACGCTCCCGGCGCCGGCCAGCGTCCGCCGGAGCTGGCCGGCCGCGACAGGGAGCTCGACCAGTTCGAGGTGACCCTCGAGCGCGTGGCGGCCGGGCGTCCAGAGCGCAGCATGGTCCTGTCCGGGCTGCGCGGGGTCGGCAAGACCGTGCTCCTCAACGCGCTCAGATCCCAAGCGGTCAACCGAGCGTGGGGCACCGGCAAGATCGAGGCTCGCCCCGACCAGTCCATCCGCATCCCCGTGGCCCAGGCGATCCACGCCGCCGTACGTGAGGTCGCACACCGACATCGCGACCCGGACCGCGTCGACGAGGTCGCGGGGGTGATCAAGAGCTTCGCGCTGCGGGCCGCCGCGCCCGATCGCAAGGGGATGCGCTGGACACCGCCGGTCGAGGTCGTCGCTGCCAAGGGACGGGCCGACTCCGGGGATCTCGAGCTCGATCTCACCGAGCTGTTCACCGATGTCGCCGACCTGGCGCGCGACCTCTCGGTCGGCATCGCGCTGTTCGTGGACGAGATGCAGGACATCACGACAGCGGAGCTCGGTGCGCTGTGCGGCGCCGCCCACGAGATCAGTCAGCAGGGCGCGCCGCTGCTGATCGTCGGCGCCGGACTTCCGCACCTGCCGACGGCGCTCGCCGCGTCGAAGTCGTACGCCGAACGCTTGTTCCGCTATGTCTCCGTCGACCGGCTCCCGCGCGAGATGGCCGATCGTGCCTGGCAGGTGCCCGCCGCCGGGGAGGGCGCGGCGTTCGAGCAGGAGGCACTCGACCTCCTCTATGAGCTGACCGACGGCTATCCCTACTTCGTGCAGGCCTATGGCAAGGTCACCTGGGACACCGCGGTCGCCTCGCCGATCCGCGCTGCCGACGTCCGCGAGGCCGCCCCCGAAGCTGAGGCCGAGCTGGCGGTCGGGTTCTTCGGTGCTCGCTTCGATCGCGCGACCCCGGCCGAGCGCGACTACATGACGGCGATGGCCGACCTCGCCTCGGTGGATGAACCGGTGGCCACGGCCGAGATCGCGTCCCGGCTCGGGCGCAAGCCGCAGTCGCTGTCTCCCGCCAGGGACGGACTGATCAAGAAGGGCCTGGTCTACGCGGCCGAGCGCGGTTCGGTCGCGTTCACGGTGCCGCACTTCGGCCGCTTCCTCCGGGCGCGAGCGTGACCGGGTGGGGGCCATGACGCCCCACGAGTCGAGCGTTGACGACCTCGCCCTGCACGGTGTCCGGATCCTGGGCTTCGCCTCCTCGGGCCGCGTGGCGGCCCGGTTCGGCGTGCCGGCCGAGGAGGTCGACGACCTCCTCCTCGATCACGAGGCACGTGGGTGGGTCGCCCGGTCATCCTTCGCCCGCACGTCGGGCTGGGCGATCACACCGTCCGGGCGCGAGGAGAACGAGCGCCGCCTCGCCGTCGAGCTCACGGCCGCAGCCGCCCGCCCGGTCGTCGCGGCGGCGTACCAGACCTTCCTGCCGCTCAACCTACGGCTGACCCGGGCCGTCACCGACTGGCAGATCCGGCCCGACCGGCTCGATCCGATGGCGGCCAACGACCACAGCGACTTCGCCTGGGACCAGCGCGTTCTGCGGTCGCTGACGACGATCGGTGGGGAGCTCCGCCTGGTCGCCGGCCCGGTCGCGTCGCTGCTTCGTCGTTTCGAGGGGTACGCCGACCGCTACGCGGCCGCCCTGCTCCGCGTCGAGCACGGTCAGGCACGGTGGCTCGACGCCCCCGACCTCGACTCGGTCCACACGGTGTGGATGCAGCTGCACGAGGACCTGATCGCCACGCTCGGGATCCTCCGCGGCTGAGGGCCGCGAGTCCCACTTCGGGGGGCCGCGGGTCCCACTTCGGGGGGCCGCGAGTCCCACTTCGGGGGGCCGGGAGTCCCACTTCGGGGGTCAGTGGGGGAGGACGGGGTCGAGGCCGAGCCAGGTGGCGAGGGAGTCGACCTCGTCGAGGACGGCGGACCGGGTGGCGCGGTCGAAGGGCTCGTCCTCGTGGAGCGCGTTGACGATCAGCTCACCGGCGTCGCGGTCGGCCGTGGCGTCGAGCTTGCCGACGAGACGGTCGCCGACCAGGATCGGCATCGCCCAGTAGCCCCAGCGCCGGGCGGCAGCGGGCTTGTACATCTCGAGCTGGTAGTCGAACTCGAAGATCTCCGCCATCCGGTTGCGGTCGAAGACCAGCCGGTCGAGCGGGGAGAGGATCGCGGCCCGACCGTCCAGCGGTCCGGCGTCGAGGATGGCGGGGTCGACCCGCCACTGGCCACGGAGGCCCTCGACGACCGCGGCCTCGCCGACGGGGCCGACGTCGTTGGGCTCCGACGGAGCCTTGGTGGACTTGGCGCGAGCGACGCCGAGGGCCGCGAGCCGGCGCCGGGCCCGCTCGGTCAGCGCCTCCTCCAGGGGCAGCGGCGGCTCGTCGGGATAGACCCGTTCGGCCAGGTCCCACAGCCGCTCGCCCCCTTCGCGGGCGGCCACGGCCACCTCTCCGCGGCGCATCAGGAAGTCGAGCATCCGTTGGACGTTCTTGTTGTTGGTCCAGCCCGTCGATCGCCACGGGCGCACGCAGGTGTCCGGCAGCTCACGCGTCGGCAGCGGGCCGTCGCTGCGGAGGAGGTCGAGGATGTCGAGCCGGCAGGCATTGTTGTCGTCGACCCACTCGGCGATCTCGTGCTGCCAGTCGCGCAGCTCGCCTCGCCCGGGCCATTCCGCCATCTCGGCGCGATAGAGCACGAGGTCCTCGGCGGGGCGGATCATCATGTCGAGCTCCAGCAGCCGCTGCTCGTCGAGGGCGGTCTCCAGGTCCTCGCGTGAGTACGACGGCCCGAGGCGACTCCATGCCACGACATGGGCGCTGGGGGCGACCGCGCTGGTGGGCTCGTACTGCAGCATCGTCAGGTGGGCGACCAGGTCGAGCAGGTCGGTCGGCCGCTGCGCGGTCAGGAGCTGGGCACGCACGGCGACGCGCCGGGCGTCGGCCCGGGTGAGCTGGTGCGTCGTCGCGGACGTGGTCACAGGCAGGAGCCTAGGTCCGGACCCGGACGCCAGGCTTCCGGGACAGCGGGGATCGAGCGCCGGCGGGGGGCGTCATCCATAGGCCGCCACCGCGGCGCCCGCCTGGCGGCGTACGTCCGCGACGAGCTCCGCGGGTGCGACGACCCGGACCCCGGGGGCGAAGGCCAGCGCCATCGCGATCGCCTGCTGGCGTGCGCGCAGCTGGACCCGCCACCGCTCCCGGCCGTCCTCAGGGGCGACCACCTCGATGTCGGTCCCGGTCGCCAGCTGGGAACGGACGACCGCCCGCACCTCGTCGGCCGATTCGTGTGACACGGACAGCTCCAGGGCCACCGGGTTGCGACGGTCGCCCTCGAAGCTGCGCCGCAGCTCCGGCCAGATCTCGGCCAGCGTCCGCCCGTCCGGCAGCGTGGCCCGCTCCTCGAGCGGTGTCGCGCCGAGGATCCGGGAGACCCGGAAGGTGCGGTTGCGGCCACGGTGCGCCGCGACGAAGTACCACACCCCCGAGTGGTCGACGAGTCCATAGGGGTCGACCGTGCGCACGCCGGGCCTGTTCGCTCCTGCGCTGCGATAGACCAGCCGGACCCGGCGTCCCCGCTGGGCGGCCTCCCGCAGGACCGGCAGCAACGGCACCGACTCGCTGGCCGCGAACCACCGCCGCCGGTCGGAGAGCAGGACCGCTCCCAGGGCCTCTGCGCCCTGGGTCGCCGTCGTGGAGACGCTGGCGGCGACCTTGGCCAGGGCGCCGGTCAGCTCGGCGCCGAGGCCCAGGTCCGCCACCGTGTCGTGCGACGTCCACGCGAACAGCGCCTGCGCCTCCTGGGTGGTGAGCCCGCTGGCGTCGGTGGTGAACCCGTCCATCAGCACGCAGCCGCCGTGGGGTCCCCGCTCGGTGTAGACAGGTACCCCGGCCGCCGACAGGGCCTCCATGTCGCGCAGGATCGTCCGCTCGCTCACCTCGAGCTGCTCCGCCAGCCAACCGGCACGGGCGCGGCCGTGCCGCTGGAGCAGCACGATCAGGCGGAGGAGTCGGTCGGCGCGCATGTTCGGAAGTCTGTCAGAGATTCCCGACAGAAGATGTCATGAATAGGCGGTGGACTAGGGGTACCGAACAAGCCCACCGCACTCCCGAGGAGCCGACATGACCACCACCGACCAGCCCGCCGCCCCGACCACGCCCGACCTTCGCCCCCTGTTGCGCGTCGCCTTCGACCAGGTCGAGCGCTTCATCGCCACGATCGACCCCGCCGACGCGGGGCAGCCGACGCCCTGCGACGACTGGGACGTGAACGACCTCATCGGTCACTTCATCGCCGTCGTACGCCGGATCGGCGTCATCCTGCGGGGAGAGCCGCCGTTCTCGGTTCCTAGCACGATGGACTCCACGGACTGGACAGGCGACTGGGCCCACTGGCGGGCCGAGACCGAGCGGGTCCTCGCCGATGACGCGGTCCTCGACCTGGAGGTCCAGGTGCCCTGGGGCACGATCACCGGGAGGCAGGCGATCGGCTCCTACATCGGTGAGCTGGCCACCCACAGCTGGGACCTCGCGATGGCCCTCGGTCGCACAGGTGAGCTCGACGAGAGCCTCGCGGAGGCCGCGCTCCCGGCGACCCTGGCCAAGATCCCGGCCGAGCCACGCGACCAGATCCCGTTCGGCCCGGTCGTCGAGGTCGGCCCGGACGCCACCGCCTCGGAGCGGATGGTCGCCTGGCAGGGGCGCAACCCGGCCTGGCAGCGGCCGGTCGGCTGAGACCGGGATGACGACCACCACGGCGGCCCACCGGAGGAACAGCCGGCGGGCCGCCGTGGTTGCCCCGTCATGACAACCCTTGCCGACCGCACCATCACCGAGCTCCGCCGGGTCCACGACGACCTGGCCGCTCGGGTCGCGGGCTTCACCGACGACGACCTCACCCGCACGTCCGGCGCCAGTGACTGGACCGTGGCGCAGGTGCTGTCCCACCTGGGCAGCGCCGCCGAGATCCGTACGGCGGGACTGCACGCCGCGCTCACGGGCGCCGAGGCCCCCGGGCCGGACTTCAACCCCGGTGTCTGGGACCGGTGGAACGCCAAGGGCCCGCGACAGCAGGCCGACGACTACGTCGCCTCGGAGGCGGCCGGCCTCACCCTCGTCGAGGGACTGGCTGCCGAGCAGCGCGCGGAGCTCCTGGTCCCGGTCGGCTTCCTGCCCCAGCCCTTGGACGTCGCGTCCTGGGGAGGTCTCTGGCTCAACGAGGCGGCGCAGCACTCCTGGGACGTCCGGGTCGCCACCGACCCCGATGCCCGCGTCGACTCGGCCGCCGCCGACGTGCTCCTCGAGCACTTCACCGGCACCCTCGGCTTCCTGCTGGGCTTCAGCGGCAAGGCCGACGCCCTGTCCGAGCAGGCCGTCGTCGCGCTCGGAGACTCCGGACTCCAACTGCAGGTGACCGAAACCGTCGCCCTCACCACGGCTGCCCCGACCACGGCGACCTGGAGCGGTGGCTCCGAGACCGTCGTCCGGCTCTTCGGAGGGCGGCTCAAGCCGCCGTTCATCCCGGCCGACCTGACGGTCTCGGGCAACGTCACGATCGACGACCTGCGCCGGGTCTTCCCCGGCTACTGACAGGGGGACGGCCTCCACTACCTTGGGCCGATGGAGCACAACGCGGCAGGAAGCCGCTATGACGTCGTGGTCGTGGGCGGCGGCCACAACGGGTTGATCGCCGCGGGACTTCTCGCCAAGGAGGGCCTGTCGGTCCTGGTCTGCGAGGCCCGCGAGATCGTCGGCGGCGCTGCCGTCAGCGAGCATCCCTTCGGCCCCGACTACACGGTCACGTCGCTGTCCTACGTCGTGTCGCTGCTCCCGCCGAGCATCGTCGACGCGTTGGACCTGCGCCGCTTCGGCTATCACGTCTATCCGCAGGGCCCCTACTTCGCTCCCCGGCGGGACGGCAGCTTCCTCGCGCTCCCCGACGACCCGGCCCGTCGCCACGAGGCCATCTCGGTGTTCTCGGCCAAGGACGCCGACGCCTATGAGCGCTGGGAGGAGGACATGGGTCGGCTCGGTGCGATGCTGGGCCCCCTCCTCGGCGACATCCCGCCACGTCTCGGCTCGCGGCGTCCGACCGATCTCCCGGGTCAGGCGATGATGCTGCGCCGGCTCAAGGGGATCGACGAGCGCGCCGCCGTGGACATCACCAGGCTCTTCTCCGCCTCGATCGCCGACCTGTTGGAGGACCGGTTCGAGTCCGACGCCGTCAAGGGCGTGCTGTCCGTCTCGGGTGTCATCGGGAGCTGGGCCGGGCCGCGGTCGGCCGGGACGGCGTACGTCACCTTGCACCACCACCTCGGCGATGTCGGCGACGGCCGGGTGGGCGCCTGGGGGTTCCCGCGCGGGGGCATGGGTGGGGTCACCCAGGCGCTCGCCGCTGCCGCGCGTGCGCAGGGCGCGACGATCCTGACCGAGGCGCCGGTGGCCCGGATCGACGTCCGCAGCGGCGCGACCGTCGGGGTCACGCTGGCCGACGGCCGCACGATCGCCGCCGACACCGTCATCACGACGACCCACCCCCAGGTGTCCTTCCTGGACCTCGTCGATGGCGAGCACCTGCCTGCTGAGTTCGTCGACGAGATCCGCACCTGGAAGACGCGGTCGGGCACGGTCAAGGTCAACGTCGCGGTCGACCGGCTGCCCACGTTCGCCAGCCACCCCGACGTCGACCCCGACATCTACGGCGGCACGATCGTGCTCGCCGAGTCGCTCGACGACCTCGAGACGGCCTACCAGGAGGCCGTCGCTGGGCGCCCGGCGACGCTGCCGTTCGCCGACGTGTGCATCCCGTCGGTCTTCGACCCGACGCTCGCCCCGGAGGGCCACCACGTCGTGTCGATGTTCACCCAGTGGGTGCCGCACACGTGGAACACCGAGCCGCACCGCGACGACCTCGAGGCGTACGCCGACCGGCTGATGGCCCGCATGGACGCGGTGGCGCCGGGCTTCAGTGACTCGATCGTCGGCCGCCAGGTCCTCGGACCTCACGACATGGAGCTGACCTACCACCTGCGCGGCGGCAACATCTTCCACGGCGAGCTGACGCTGGGACAGATGTTCCATGCCCGCCCGGCGGCGGGCTATGCCGACCTCCGGACGCCGGTGCGCGGGCTCTACCAGGCCGGCTCGGCGACCCACGGAGGCGGTGGGGTGACCGGCATCCCCGGTCGCAACGTCGTACGCCAGGTCCTCACCGACCGGCGCCGCCGGCAGCGGCGGGAACGACTGACCCCCTGGCGCAAGGAGCGTTCCGCATGAGCGACGACAAGGACCTGCTCCTCGCCCAGCTGCGGTCGGTCCGCCGGCACGTGCTCGGCATCCTGGACGGACTCGACGAGGAGGCGCTGCTGCGGCCCGTCCTCCCCTCGGGCTGGTCGTGCGCCGGCCTCGTCGCCCACCTGGCGGCCGACGACGAGCGCTTCTGGTTCGGCGCCGTGGTGGCCGGGGATCCCGAGGCGATCGGCGAGCTGACCGACGACCCCGTGGCGGCCTGGACCGTCCCGCCGGGCGTGACGGCGGCGGCCGTGCTGGAACGCTACCGGGCCGAGGCCGAGCGCAGTGATGCCATCGTGAGTGCGCGCGGCCTGGACGACCCGCCTGCCTGGTGGCCCGACTTCTTCGGCGACTTCCGGCTCGACACCGTGCGCGAGGTGCTGCTCCACGTGATCACCGAGACGGCGACCCACGCCGGTCACCTCGACGCCGCCCGCGAGCTGATCGACGGGCGTCAGTGGATGGTGCTCGACTGACGGTCCAGACCGTCCAGGGCGCGGCCTGTAACGCAAACGGCTCCTCCTCCGCTTTGTGGGGTGACGCGTCCATCAGGGACGCCCACACGGGAGGAACCCATGGCAACGATCACGCTCCGGCGAGTCAGTGGCCTCGCCCTCGTGGCGACGGTCGCGGCGCTGGCCGCGCCCGCGCCCCTGGCACACGCGGACAACACGACCAAGGCCATCACCTCGGTGTCCATCCGGATCGCCGACACCAAGATCGCACCGGGCGAGTCCGGCGTCGTCAACGGCCACCTCGCCGTCCAGGGCCCGCTGACCCCGGACGGGCGCGCCGTGTCGCTCGAGGCCAAGCCGGCCGGCGCGACCGAGTTCCTGCCCGTCGCCGAGGTCGCCGCAGGTGACCGCGGGGGGCTCAAGGTCGACGTGACCCCCGACGTGACCACCCGCTACCGGTGGGCCTTCGCGGGTGACGACGAGACCCGACCCAGCCACAGCGGTGTCGCCGTCCTGCGGGTCACCACCAACGTCCACGTCCCCCACCGCACCGACAGCTCGCTCTCGGTCCGCGCGGTCAAGCGGGTCACTCCGAACGGCATCGTCGACATCGTGCGCGGCTCGCTTCGGGCCCGCCACCACCGGCTCGTCCACAAGGCCGTCGTGCTGATGTCGAAGACCGACGCCGACACCGAGTGGACCTTCGAGGAGATCGACCTGACCAACCGGTTCGGCGTCACCAAGTTCGTGGTCGACCCCGCGGTCGACACGGCCTACCGCCTCGCCTTCATGGGTGACGCCCGGTTCACGCCGGCCACGAGCGGGATCGTGCGTGTCACCACTCGCCCGGACGCCTCGATCACGGCCGACCCGGCCAGCATCCTGGCGGGCGAGACCACCACGCTGTCCGGTGTGGTCACCGAGAACGGTGCGCCGATGGCCGGTCAGAGCGTCAAACTGTGGGCCACCAAGGCCGGACACCCCAAGAGCCGCCACGTGGTCGGCACCGGCGTCACCGACGACCAGGGCGGCGTCGTGTTCACCGACAGCCCGGCGAAGTCGACGAAGTACCAGCTCCAGGTCGTCGCCGGAGACGGTACGGCGATGGCGGTCAGCCCGATGATCCGCGTCGAGGTCACGGCGCCTCCGGCGACGCAGTAGCATCCGGCGGGTTCAGGCCAGCACACGCAGATCAGGACACGCGTTGGAGCTCAGACGTCGCGTCGAGTCCCACCGGCCCGACTCCACGGGGGATCGGGCCGGTGGGCTGCGCCCTGGGCAGACCCCGCCGGACGACGGCGGGGCGGGGGACCAGGACGAGCTCGAGCGTGCGTTGGTCGAGGCCCGCAGTGGTGACGAGGTCGCGTTCAGCCGGTTGTGGCGCGAGCTGCACCCGCCCCTGTTGCGCTACCTCACCGTGCGCGGAGACGAAGCGCCCGAGGACATCGCCGCCGAGACCTGGCTCCAGGTGATCCGGGACCTGCACGGGTTCCAGGGGGGGATCACCCAGTTCCGGGCCTGGCTGTTCACGGTCGCCCGGCATCGCGCGATCGACCAGGGTCGGGCCCGCGCGGCCCGGCCCGTGGTCGCCGTCGCGGACCCGGCCGGCGCGGGTGCCGCGGAGCGGTCGTCGCCCAGCGCCGAGCAGGCCGCAGAGGAGCGGGCCGCGACCTCCTCGGCGCTGCGTGCCGTCGCGGGGCTGCCTCCGGAGCAGGCCGAGCTCGTCATGCTCCGCGTCGTGGCGGGACTGGACGTCGCCACGGTCGCCAACCTGGTCGGCAAGAGCCCCGGCGCGGTGCGGGTCGCCGTACACCGGGCCCTGAAGACGCTGGCCCAGGACCCCACAGTCCGATCAACGAGTGAGGCGGTGTGACGTGAGCGAGTACCTCGGGCCACAGACCCCGGACGAGCCCACGATCCCGGTCGGTGACGACCTGCCGCCGGACCTGGTCGCCGCTCTGCGCGCGCCGGGCTCGGAGGAGGAGCTGGCCGACGAGGCCTTCTATGTCGGAGCGTTCCGGCAGCACCATCAGACGGTCGTCGCGCCGGTGATCCCCGCCCAGCGCGGCGTACGCCGCCTCAACGTGCGGCGGCTCGGGACCGGCGGCACGGCCGTCGTGGTGGCCGTGGCACTGACCGGTGGCGTGGCCGCTGCCTACACAGGCAACCTGCCGGACCCCGTCCAGCATTTCGCGCACGTCGTGATCGGTGCTCCAGCCCCCAGCACCGACCGGCCGCCGGTGAAGGCCGTCGACACGACCACCGACCCGTCCCCCTCGACGACCTCGGCGGGGACCTCGGCGTCCGCGAGCCCGTCCTCGGAGCCCAGCGCCGGTCAGGACGGCGGGCACTCCCCGGGGAGCGGGTCCAGTGGCGGCACCGGGCCGAGCTCCTCGCCGAGCCCGACCACGGGTGGGGACTCCCAGGGCTCGGAGCCGAGCCAGGACCCCGGCCCGTCGACGGAGCCGAGCACGTCGCCCACCCCGGCCGCCGATCCGCCGGCCGCCGCCAGCATGAGCGGCACCGACCACCTCGTCGGCTATGGCGCCACCATCTCGCTCACGGGTCACCTCACCACCGCCTCGGGTGCGCCTGCGGCGGGGCGTCGGATCGTGCTGATGCTGCGCGACTCCGCGGGCTGGTCCCCGATCGCCAAGCTCACGACCGACGCTTCCGGCGACGTCGCGGCCGCGAGCCGCCCCGTCACCGGGCTGCAGCACTACCGGTGGCGCGCCAAGCACGGCGTCAAGAGTGGCGCCTGGAAGGTACGGGTGAAGCCCACGCTGTCGGCGACCGCCGATGTCGGTGACCCCTCGACCACGATCACTGCCGCGACCGTCGGTGCTGCCTCGGGCGACATCGTCGAGCTCTATGCGCGGGTGGGTGGCCGGCTCGTCAACGTCGGACAGGCACAGGTCAGTGCCGGCGGTGTCGCGACCTTCCAGTTCCCGACGCCCAAGAAGCCGCGGGTGTTCGGCGTACGCCTCGTCTCGACGAAGGACCACGCGTCGGCCCGCGACAAGGTGAAGGTCACCCCGGTCTCCCCCAAGCCCGTGCCCGGGACCGAGGGTCAGTCCCCCAAGAGGGCGGTCAACGCCGCCCGGTGAGTGGCGTAGGCCCGCCGCCCCGATCGGGTGATGCGGTAGGTGGTGACGCTCCCGCGACCCCGACCGGACTTGCGGACGGTGACGTAGCCCGCGTCGACGAGCGTCGTCATCTGCTTGGACAGGTCGGAGTCGGCCAGCTGGAGCTGGTCCTTGAGGAACGGGAAGTCACAGCTCGACGCGTTGGCCAGGATCGCCATGGCCGCCAGCCGCTTCGGCGCGTGGATCACCGGGTCGAGGCGACCCAGGGCGGCGGACGACGTCATGACAGTCGCGCGCGGGCCGCGGCGGCCGCGGCGGCGTACGCCGTCTCGTACCAGGCGATGAGGAGCGTCACGAGGATCCCCACGACCGCGGCGGCGGGGATGAGCCCCACGAAGTGACCGGTCAGCCACCCGACGCCGGCGACCGCGGCGGCTCCGAGGATCAACCGGGCGATCGCCGGCCGGAACTCCGTGGGAGGCGCGCCGGCCGGCATCGTCCCGCGGTAGCGGCGGTACCAGATGACGAAGGCGTACTCGGCGGCAATGAGCCCGAGGAGCCCGAAGAGCGTGATGGCCGGGTGGGCGTCGCGCTGGCCGATGACGACGACGAGCAGACCCGCCCACACCCCCGTGATGGGCGGGTACCACAACGGCGTCGGCGGATAGTCGGTCCACGGGGCTGCGGCTGCTCGGTCGGTCGCCCGGAGCACCTCGTCGGGCGTCGGTGTGCTTTCCATGATGGAAAGTTATCCGGTCACTTTCCAGTTGTGCAAGTGATGTCATCGTCGGTCGAGGTGCGGGCGCCGGTTGCGTCGTCATTCTACAACTTGTAGAGTCCCCGCCAGGTCTCGTCCCCCTCCACCACATCAGGAGAACCCGTGGTCCGGCTCAACATCCGGTCTCTCGCAGTCGCCACACTGCTCGCCACGGTGCTCACCTCCTGTGGTGGGGGATCGGACGAGACCGCCACACTTCCCGAGTCCGGCGCGCTCGCCGGCGGAACGCTGGTCGACATCGCCCTGACCTCCGAGCAGCTCGGCGCCGAGCTGACCGCGGCGGACGGCTCGACCCTCACCCTGGGTGACCTCAAGGGCAAGACCGTCGTGCTGACCGACTTCCTCACCCGGTGCCGGGAGATCTGCCCGCTCACGAGCGTGGACATGAACGCGGTCTCGCGGGCCATCGACGACGCGGGCGCCGACGTCATCGTGCTCGAGGGCACGGTCGACCCCGAGGGCGACGACCCGGCCCGGCTGGCGGCCTACCAGGCCCTGTTCCCAGGCACCGACACTTGGACCCTGTTCACCGCCGGCGACGGGACCGACGACTTCTGGAAGAGCTTCGGCGTGCAGTACGAGCGCGTCGACGCCGAGGAGCCCTTCGGCAAGGACTGGCAGACGGGTGAGCCGGTCACCTACGACTACGAGCACACCGATGCGGTCATCATCATCGACGCCGAGGGCCACGAGCGCTGGGTCACCCAGGGCGACCCCAACGTCGAAGGTGAGGCGCCGCCCGACGCCCTGGCGTCGTACCTCAACGACGAGGGCCACGAGCACCTCGCCGAGCCGACCTCCGAGGCCTGGTCCGCCTCCCAGATCGAGCAGGCGCTCACCGAGATCACGGGCCAGCAGATCGGCTGACCGCTGCCGGTTCACCAAGGTAGGTTGCTGAGCCCTCACCTACCTAGGCGAACTGATCGAGGTAAGTGAGGGTTCGCCCACCTACCGTGGTGAACCGTCACCACGGCACCCACGGCCCACGAGCGTCAGTCGACGTTGTGACGCGTCCGGCTCTCGGCCTCCTGCCGCTTGAACTGGTTGAAGCGGGGGAGGAACTTGTCCCAGTCGATGATGTGGGCGTCGATCTCGGGCCCGTCGATGCACGCGTGCTTGCGGATCAGCTTGCCGTCGATGTTCACCGGGACCATGCAGGCGCCGCACATGCCGGTGGCGTCCACCATGATCGAGTTGAGGCTGGCGACCGTCTTCACGCCATAGCGTCGCGACAGGTCGGACACCGCGCGCATCATCAGCGGTGGGCCGATGGCGATCACCTCGGCGACGCGGCGACCTTCGCCGCGTTGGTTGGCCTCGAGCATCTCCTCCAGTGGCAGGGTGACGAAGCCCTCGCGGCCGAACGACCCGTCATTGGAGGTGTAGACGACGTCGAGCAGGTCGGGGTACGCCGCCTGCAGCTCGGGCACGCGCTCGCCCTCACCGACCCAGAAAAGCATGTCGGCGTTGCGGAAGCCGGCGATCAGGGTGACGTGGTTCCCCAGGCGCAGGTGCTCGCGCATGATCGGGTAGACCGGAGGGAGCCCGAGGCCGCCGGCCGTGAACACGACCGTCTGCGTCGCCGGGTCGTAGCGTTCCAGGTCCGACGGACGGCCCAGTGGTCCGGCGATCCCGCTGAACGACTCGCCCGGATCCATCGCGTTGATCTCGGTCGAGCTCGTACCCATCGCCTGGACGACGAGACAGACCGTGCCTGCCTCGACGTCCCAGTCGGCCAGCGTGAGCGGGATGAGCTCGCCGTCGTCGCGGGGTAGGACCCGCACGAACTGACCCGCCTGAGCCGAGTGCGCGATCAGCGGGGCGTCGACGACGAACTCCATGATCCGGTCCGCGAGCTCGGTCCTGGCCAGGATCTTGAACGCCCTGGTCCCGAGATCGGTATAGGTCCGGGCTCGGCCGACCATCTGGCGGATCACGTCGGGGGCGAGGTCCACGGAGCCGAGGATCTCGCGCGCGGCCGCCTGGCCGTCACCGGCCGCGAGGATGGCGGTCGAGCCACCGCGCGCGGCATCGCCGCCGGTATAGATGCCGTCGAGCGAGGTCTCCTGGGACCCCTCGTGGTCGAGCTCGAGCGTGCCCCACTTCGAGGTGTGCAGTCCGGGTTCGGAGTTCTTGATGATGGGGTTGGAGTCGTTGCCCAGCGCCATGATCACCAGGTCAGCCGGCACCTTCTCGTGCTCGCCGGTCGGGGTGGGGGAACGGCGACCAGAGGCGTCGGGCTCGCCGAGCTCCATGACCTCGAGGTGGGCGGTGCGCACGAAGTGGGTGTGCGGGTCACCGCGGAACTCGTTCGGCGAGCGGAGCACCCGCAGCGAGATGCCCTCCTCGAGGGCGTGCTCCAGCTCCTCGACCCGGGCCGGCATCTCGGCGCGGGTCCGGCGATAGACGATCGTGACGTGGCCACCGAGCCGATGGGCGGTGCGTGCCGCGTCCATCGCGGTGTTGCCGCCGCCGATCACCAGCACCTGCTTGCCCTCGGTCTCGGGCAGGGGGGTCTCGTAGTCCTCGCGCAGGCCCTGCATCAGGTTGACGCGGGTGAGGAACTCGTTGGCGCTCATCACGTTGAGGAGGTGCTCGCCGGGGACGTTCATGAAGCGCGGCAATCCAGCGCCGGTACCGACGAAGATCTTCCAGAAGCCGGCGTCGCGCAGCTCCTGCAGGGTCGCGGTCTTGCCGACCACGAAGTTGGGCACGAACCGACCGCCGAGCAGCTTGATCTTGCCGACGACGTCGTCGATGAGCTCGTTGGGCAGGCGGAACTCGGGGATGCCGTAGCGGAGTACGCCGCCCAGCGCGTGGAACGCCTCGAACACCGTGACGGGGAAGCCTTCGTTGGCCAGCAGGTAGGCGTTGATCAGCCCGGAGGGTCCCGACCCGACGATCGCCACCGGCGGCCTCGTTGCGGTCGCCCAGGGGTCAGGACGGCCCGCGAGCCGGTGGACGACGCCGCCGGGGTTGACCAGCTTCTCGCGCTCGGGAAGGAACCACTCGAGCTGCCCGATCTCGATGGGCTTCTTGGTCTGGATGCAGACGCCCTGGCACTGGATCTCCTGCGGGCACACCCGCCCGGTCACGTCGGGCAGCGGGTTGCACGACTCGATGAGCTCCATCGCCTCGCGGAAGTGGCCGGTGCCGACCAGCTCGAGAACCTGCGGGATGTGGATCCGCACCGGGCAGCCACCCGTCACGTCCGGCTTGGCAGCGCCGGGGTTGAGGTGCACGCCGATCTCGCAGGGCTTCTCCTCGCACTGCTTGTCCCGCATCGCCTCGAGCCAGACGAACAGCTCCACCTCACGGGCGGAGTAGCCGAGGTTCATGTAGCCGAGGTAGCCCTGGTTGACCAGGTCGAAGTCGTGGCTTCGGGCCTCGGCGTCGCGCACGTAGGGCGGGATGGCGTTGCCGGCGGGCCACTCGACGGACAGACCGTCGAACATGGGGTAACGCTTGCTGAGGTGCGCATCGAGGGCGCGCACGAACTTGCGCTTGAGCCCCAGGGGCACGCCCCACAGGAAGCGCATCAGCACCTTGCTCGCGTCGTCGTCGCGCAGCAGCATCTCCCACAGCGTCCGGATGAACGGCTTGGACAGCTCGGGCTGCCGGAACTCCCAGGCGATCGCGCGAATGCCGTCCTGGGTGAACATGTCGCGGAACGCCGCCGGGTCGGCGAGCAACCGCCTCCTCAGGAGATCGATCTGCGCGTGGTAGGTCGCGACCGCCGGGGCGTGCTCGAGCTCCTTGATCTGGGACCGGTTCGCCTCCAGCGCCTCGTCGGCGCCGAGGTAGGCGAAGAGGTCCTCGCGCCCGGTCACTGGATGATCTCCGCGTCGCAGGTGTTCTTGACGCGCTGGATCCGCTTCTCGAGCGCGGGTGTGATCTCGGTCGTCTCGACCGCTCCGGGGATCACCCGCGCCACCTGGCGGGCGGCGCCGTCGACGACGATCGTCGTCCGCTCGAACAGCGACGGCAGCTCCTGATAGCAGGTCTTGCAGTCGTTGCAGGTCTTCTGGTCCTCCGGGTCGATGAAGACGATGGGTCGGGCCCCGCCCTCGGGGGCCGACGGGGCGGCGGCCGCTGAGGGTGCGGCGCCGGTCGGCGCGATCGGGATCGACGTCAACGAGGCGCCGAGCTCGACGGGCGCCTTGGTGGACGCGGCGAGTGCCGACATCGCGCTGGCGATCTCGTCGATGGACGACTCACGGGCCGTCTGGGCCTCGTCGAACTTGGCCTGGAGGGCATCGATGTCGGCCTGGTGCAGCGCGGTGAGCTGGGAGACGTGCTGCCCGGCGAGGTACTGCAGCAGCTGCCAGTTGCGGCGGCGGTCCTCGGTCAGGTGTACGACGGCCGGCCCGACCGCGATCTTGACCAGCTTCTTGTCGTCGTCGGTGGCCAGGATGTAGGGCACCAGACCGGCCCGGCTCTCCACGGGAAGCTCGACGTAGGCCTCGATCGGCATCGCGTTGGCGACGTCGGCGTCGGCGAGCGGGCGGAACGACTTGCGGAAGCGACCCTCGTTGAGCGCGAAGTGCGCCGCGGTCAGCGGGCACTCGATCAACTGGAGCTGGCCCGCGTCGTCGACGTACTCGAGCGTCATGGTCGCCCAGGTCTTGTCGGGGTCGGGGTTGCCCTCGAGGTCGAACCACTCGTGCAGTGTGGAGCCGCGGCGTGGGTCGTGGACGAAGACCGGGTTCATCCGGCTCTCCACCGCGAGGCGTCCGGCCGCCGAGGCGGCGGCGTCGGCGATGCCGTGCTCGCTCTGGCACGGCGTGTAGACGTCCATGACGGCGGGTGCGCCGTCGTAGGTCAAGAACTCCAGGGTGTTCTTGAGGAAGTGGCCCTGGACGCCCGGGCTCGTGGCGCACACGAACACGTTGGGGTGGAAGGAGGCGATCAGGCCGAGCTCCTTGCGGGACTCGTGCTTGCCGTCGTGCTCGGAGCCGAAGCGGGACAGGTCGGAGTCCTGGGCGGTGAAGCTCGCCGTGGACGCCTGCCCGCCGGTGTTGGAGTAGACGCCGGTGTCGAGCACGAGCACCTTGATCGGGGTGTCGCTGGCGAGCACCCGGGACAGGGCGCCGAAGCCGATGTCATAGGTGGCGCCGTCCCCGCCGATGCTCAGGATCGTCGGCAGCAGGTTGCGCTCGTCGGCGGTGAAGGAGGGCCAGGTCAGGTGGCTCAGGTCCGCCTCGGGTGCCGTCGCGTCGTACGAATCGGCGAGCTCGAGACGGGCCAGGCGCATCGCCTTGACGTCGTCGGCGAGCTGGGCGGCCATGCCCTCGAAGATGCCCTTGGCCAGCGGCTGGGCGTCCTGGAAGAGGCTGTTGACCCACGGGTCCTGGTAGGGGTTGTAGGGCATGGTCGAGGCGTAGACGCTCGAGCAGCCGGTGGCGTTGGTGATGACCGCGCTGGCCGGGCCGTTGCCGGTCGGGCCGGACTCGTAGTTGAACAGCCGCCGCTCGAGGGTGGTGAGCAGGGCCGAGATCCGGTCCTTGCGCGTGGCGTCGGTCGGCGCGACCTCGTCGAGCTTGGCGTGCAGGCCGTCGATGATCGACTCGAGGTCGGACATGTGGGCGCGGCGACGCTTCTCGCCGATCGCGTGGTCGGTCGCCATCACGATGCGGATCGCGGTGACCTCGCCACAGCCGCGGCAGCCACCGTGGCCACCGGTGGTGGCGTAGTAGTTGTCGCGGTCGAGGAAGAGCCGCTTGGTGTCCCCGTCGCCGGTCGTGGCGTCGGCGTGGAACCGCGCCGGGGTGTTGGGGGTGTGGCTGAGGAACTCGAAGCGCTCCTGCAGCCCTTCGAGCATCGGCTGGTCCTGCTCCCGGGCGATCAGGGCGTTGGGGCCGCAGACCTCGACACACTCGAGGCAGCCGGTGCACTTCCAGGGGTCGATGGTGGCGGCGAAGAGCCCGCCCGAGCCGGGCAGCTCCTTCTCCATCGCGTCGAAGAACGGGCGGGTGCGGGCCACGGGGTAGTTGGCCAGCAGGTCGACCAACTTCCCGAAGTTGCGGGCCAGGCTGGGCTGGTCGGTGCCGAGTCCAGCGATCGCCGCGGCGACGATCTCGTGGAACCGCGGAGCCTCCTTGTCGTGCCGGTAGGTCTCCCGGATCCGGTCGGAGAGGCCATAGACCTGGGCCCGCATCTCCTCACGCTGGGTCGGCGTCGCGTCGATCTCGGCGATCGCGGTGAGCAGCAGGTCGTGGATCTCGTGGACCGCGTTGGGGATCGCCGCGTCGGGGCAGGCCAGCGTGCACTCCATGCACCCGGTGCACAGCTCGGGGATGAACTCCGGGACGTCGCGCCGGAACAGGCCCTTGTCCTTGCCGGCGGCGGTGCCGCCGGGCATGAACAGTCCGGTCCCGGGCAGGACGGGCGACTCGCCGATGGTGCCGGCGCGGAACGGCGCGGCGACCATCTCCTCGTAGTAGCCGCGGTCGAACAGACCGTTGCAGGAGGACCCCTCGGAGCAGTTGCACATGTCGGCAGACACCTGGACGGTGTGCAGCGGCAGCAGGTCGGGCAGCTCGTCGACCGAGCGGAGCTCGGCATCGTCGTAGTCCACCTTGACGGTGGCCTCGAGGCCGTCGCGGATGACGGCCATGTTGCCCTCGACCACGGCGGCGCCCTTGCTGCCGAACTTCTTGGTGATCTGCTGCTCGACCTTGGCGAGGACGGCCTCATGGGATGTGCCGGCCGACAGCCGGTCGACGTGGCCGATCACCGCGCCGATGAAGGCGATCCCCATCATGCGCGTCTCGAGGCTCGGGGTCGGGGCGTGCCGCTTGGCGACCTTGAACGCGTCGATCACATAGAAGTGGATGTTCTTGTCGCGGATGGTCCGGCGCGTCTCGCGCGACAGGCCGCGCCACACCTCGGTGGGTGAGGAGCTGGACTGCATCACGAACGTGCCGCCGTCGACCAGCCCCTTGAGTGGGTTGGTGTGGCTGAAGACCTTGTGGTCCGGACTGATCACGATCTCGACGTCCTCGAGCTCGGCGTTGGTGATCAGGATCGGGTCGGGCGACAGGGTGATGTAGTAGTTGGTCGGCGCACCGGACTTCTCCGAGCCGTACTTGGGCGCGGACTTGGAGTGCATCCCGAGGACGCCGGCGAGGATGTCGGTCAGCAGCTTGCCGGTCGCGATGGTGCCGTAGCCGCCGACGGAGTGGAAGCGGATCCGGGTCGCGATGTCCGGCAGCAGGTGGGGGTTCTCGTCGGGGTCCAGCGCCATCAGCTGGGTCTCGGGGTAGGCGGCCCGCAGCCGGTCCTGGAGACCGGCGAGCAGCTCGCTCGGGTGGTCGCTGAAGAACTGGCTGCCCAGGTAGACCAGCGGGGAGGCGTCGGGCTCGAGCATGTGCTTGAACGCCGCCACGAGGTGACGGGGCTGGAGGTCGTGGCCGCCGAGGCCGAAGATGGCGGTGGTCAGCTGGGGGCCCCGGTCGACCGCGGGGATGCCGGGGTGACGCTCGGGGCTGACGGCGTTCTCACGGGCCTTGAACATCGCGCGGGTCACCATCGCGGTGAGCGCGGTCTGGTCGGAGCGCTCGAGGACGGTGACGGCCTTCTTGCCCGCGAGGGCCTCCATGACCTCGGCCTCGGGGAAGGGCTGGAGCAGCTTGACCGCGATGAGCCCGGCCTTGATGCCCTGGCTGCGCAGGTAGGGGAGGACGGCGCGCACGTCGTCGGTGACCGAGCCGAGCCCGATCATCACGACCTCGGCGTCTTCGACGTCGTAGGTGTGGACCGGGTGGTAGTCGCGGCCGGTGAGCTCGGCGTACTCGGCCATCGCCTGGCGGGTCAGGAGCGGGACCGCGCTGGCGAAGTGGGTGCGGTGGTCGACCGCGCCGCCCTGGAAGTCGGGCTGGTTCTGGACCGGCCCGGTCATGCCGGGGTTGTTGACGTCGACGAGCGCCGGTACCAGCTGGCGCGTGCCGGCCTCGGGGGCGTTGCGCCATTGGCGCGTCCACACACCGTGCAGCTCGGCCGGAACCCAGGCCAGCGAGTCGGCGATGAGGCTGCCCTGCTGGTCGGGCTCGATGGCCTCGGCGTTCTCGGTCAGCCAGCGGCGCAGCGCCGCGATCTCGTCGGGACCGAACTCGGCGGCCGTCCGGTTGAGGTACTGCTTGAGCTGGTGGACCCGGCCCTTGGCGCCGAAGAGCATCTCCTGGGCGACCGTCGGGCAGGCGATGCGGCCGGCCGGGTCGCCGAGGTACTCGAGCAGCAGCTCGGGCTCGGGGAGGAGGGCCTCGCTGAGCATGTGGCTGGTGGAGAACCCGTCCATCGCGTTGGCGACCGGGATGAGGGACAGCGCCGAGGCGCGGTAGGAGATGGCAGCGAGGTCCGCGGCCTCCTGCGGGTTGGCGCCGACGATGATCGTGTAGCCGGAGGAGAGCAGGGCATAGATGTCGTCGTGGCCGGCCATCACGTTGAGGGAGTGCTTGGAGACGACGCGGGCCGCCACCTGGAGCACGAAACCGCCGATCTTCTTGCCGACGGTCACATAGTGCGACTCCATCGCATAGAGGATCCCCTGGCTGGAGGAGGCGTTGGAGATGAACTGGCCGCCGGTGAGCGCCGCTCCCAGGGCGCCGCTCTGGGCGGAGTGCTCGCCCTCGGGGGAGAAGAAGAAGGGGTGCTTGCCGAAGACGTTGAGCGACCCCTCGGCCCGAGCGGCCTCATAGAGCTCGCTGATCTCCGTCGACGGAGTGATCGGATAGCCGATGACGCCACCGCACACCTTGGTCATCACGTGGGCGACGGCGCCGTTGCCGTTCACCACCGCCGGGATCCCCGGGTAGCGGGGCCCTTCTGTCGTCGTACCGCTGGTCTGGGTGGCTACGTCGGCCATGGCCGATCCTCGCTCTCCGTTGAACGTTCAAACCCGGGAGCGAACGCTCCGGGACTCGACATTCGTCCACCGGGATGGGCCGGAAGGGCAAGGAGGTCGGGCGCGAAGATCCCGCTCGCCTCCTATGTTAAGACCGGTCCCCCGGGGGGTATTTACCAAGGTGAGCCTCATTCGCGTCGAGGGGGGTCGACCCCTACGATCGATCCGGGGGAAATCCCGATGGCCCCAGCACGTCAAGTTTGCTGGACTGGAGGAATGGTCGGTATGTCGAGTCTGCTCTCGAACGCCGCGTCGCACGTGCGTCGCGGGATCATGCAGCGGGTGATGGCCCGTGGCTCGGGGGGCAGCGGCAACCCCGACCTCACCAGTCTCAAGCGGGTGCCCCGCAAGGCGACCTACCCGCTCCGTCGCAACGGGATCCACCCGGTCCCCGAGCTGCGTGCCGCGCAGGCCACCGAGCAGGTGACCCGGCTGGCCCGGCTGTTCGGCATGAACGTGTGGCTGGTGACCGGCTACGACGAGGCCAAGGTCGTCCTGGCCGACTCCACCCGCTACAGCAACAACATCCGGCACCTCCTCGGCGACAAGCAGCGCGAGGGTGCGGACGAGGTCGGCGGCCTGGGCATGACCGACCCGCCCGACCACACCCGGCTGCGCAAGATGCTGACCCCCGAGTTCACCCGCGTCGGGCTGCGCCGTCTCGAGCCGCTGATCGACCGCGTGGTGGCCCAGACCCTCGACGAGATGGGCGAGGCCGGCCCCGAGGCCGACCTGGTCTTCGACTTCGGGTTCCGGATCCCCTTCCGGGTGATCAGCGAGCTCCTCGGGCTGCCCGAGATCGACTTCCACCTGTTCCACGAGCTCGGCGCCGCCCGGTTCGACGTCCGTCAGGGCGGGGGCGGCTCGTTCGGTGCCGCGACCTCGTCTCGCGAGTACCTCATCGCCGAGGTCACCCGCCAGCGGACCGACCCGGGCCCCGGCCTGATCGGGGCACTCGTGCGCGACCACGGCGACGACTTCGACGATGTCGAGCTGGGCGGGGTCGCCGACGGCGTACTCCTGGGCGGCTACGAGACCAGCGCGAGCATGCTCGTGATGAGCACCTACCTGCTCTCCCAGCAGCCCGAGGCCTGGGCGAAGCTCCAGACCGGGACCGACGAGGAGGTCAGCGCCATCGTCGAGGAGCTGCTGCGCATGCTCACGCCGGTGCAGATCGCGTTCGCCCGCTTCGCCCGGGAGGACCACGAGCTCTACGGCAAGCACATCCGCAAGGGCGACCCGGTGCTCGTCTCGCTCCTCCAGGCCAACCGCGACCCCGACGTCACCCCCGACCCCGACTCGTTCAACCCCCACCGCGACAACAACGGGTCCCACCTGGCGTTCGGTCACGGGATGCACCGCTGCCTCGGCGCCGAGCTCGGCAAGATGGAGCTCAAGGCGGCCCTGACCGGCCTGGCCAAGCGCTTCCCGGACCTGGCGATCGTCGATGCGCCCGAGGACGTCGCCTTCCGGGAGCTGTCGATCGTCTATGGGGTCGACACGCTTCCCGTCCGCCTCTGGTAAGGCCGTGGGCGCGCGGCGTCTACGGCCCGCCGCGTCCGGTCGTGGTGCGCGCCACTCTCAGGTCGTGACCGGCCGCGCCGATCAGACACGTGGTTGAGGAGTCGGTTTCGAGACGGCCTTCCAGCGGCCTCCTCGACCACCCTGTAAGCCTCCTCGACGCGAGAAAGTCACAACTCGGAGGCTGAGGAGCGGCCGCTCGGCCGCGTCTCGGAACCCCAGCCCGGTGCGGGCGACACCAGGTCGTCGTGCGACGATCGAAGACGTGTCTGAATCCTCCCGGGCGGGCCTGGCTCGGTTCGCCTGGCTGTCGATAGCGGCGGCGCTCGCGACCATCGCGCTCAAGTTCGGCGCCTACGCGCTGACCGGCTCGGTCGGACTGTTGTCGGATGCCCTGGAGTCCCTGGTCAACCTGGTCGCCGCGATCGGTGCGCTGATCGCGCTGATCGTCTCCGCGCGGCCGGCCAACGCTCACTACCACTTCGCGCGCACCAAGGCGGAGTACCTGTCGGCGGTCGTCGAGGGCGTGATGATCTTCGTGGCCGCGGTCTTCATCATCATCTCCTCCGTACGACGCTTCCTCGACCCGCAGCCCTTGGAGAACATCGGGGTCGGCCTCGGGATCTCCATCGTCGCGGCGCTGCTCAACGGCGCGGTGGCGCTGCTGCTCCTCCGCGCCGGTCGGAGGGAGAGCTCGGTGACCCTGGTCGCCGACGGCAAGCACCTGATGACCGACGTGTGGACCTCGGTCGGGGTCGTCATCGGCGTGCTCCTCGTCGCGGCGACCGGCATCCTGCGGCTCGATCCGGTCATCGCGCTGCTGGTCGGGCTCAACATCATCTGGACCGGCTACCGGCTCATCTCGTCCTCCGTCGGCGGACTGCTCGACCGGGCGCTCGACCCCGCCAAACAGGCCGTGATCGACGAGATCCTGGCCGAGTTCGCCGGAGCCGAGGTCCGCTTCCACGCCGTACGAACGCGCGAGGCGGGACACCGCTCCTACGTCACGATGCACGTCCTGGTGCCCGGTTCCTGGTCGGTGGCCCGCGGTCACGACCTCGCCGAAAGCGTCGAGCGTCGACTGTGCGAACGCCTCGCCCACGTCGACGTCGCCACGCACCTGGAACCCATCGAGGACCCCCGTGCCTATGAGGAGGAGCTGGGCGTCGAACTCCCCAGTTCATCCACAGGTGAGAGTTAGTACGGAAGGTTCTGACCGGTCGCGACACGGAACCTTCCGTACTAACTCAAACCTGTGGAAACTACCGCTGACGGTGGCGGCTCTCTACGCTGACGCCCGTGGACACACACAGTGGCGGCGGGCGGAGCCCGGTTCAGGCGGTGATGGACTCCGAGGAGTTCACCGAGACCGTCGCCGAGATCGCAGCCAAGACGGGCCGGAGCGAGTCCGACGTACGTCGGGAGGCCAAGGGCTGCCTGGAGGAGATGACCGCGCAGGTCACCTCGCAGGGCACCCAGGCGTGGGACCGGCTCGGTCGGTGGCTGACCCGCTCCTACACCGTCGACGTCGACGTGTCGGGCCTCGCCGCGCTGCGGGAGCTCGGTCGCGACAAGTCGCTGGTCTTCCTGCCCAACCACCGGTCCTATCTCGACCCGCTGGTGCTTCGGTCGATCCTGGGCAAGCACGGCTTCCCTCCCAACCACATCCTGGGTGGCATCAACCTCGCGATGTGGCCGGTCTCCGAGGTCGGTCGCCGGAGCGGACTGATCTTCATCCGGCGTACGACGAAGGACGACCCGATCTATCCCGCGATGATGCGGCTCTACTTCGCGCTGCTGCTGCGCCAGCACGCCAACCTCGAGTGGTACTTCGAGGGCGGCCGCACCCGCACCGGCAAGCTGCGGCCCCCCAAGATGGGCGTGCTGCGCTACCTCGTCGACGCGTTCTTGAGCAACGGCGCCGACGAGGCCGACGTCGCGCTCGTGCCGGTGGCCATCGTCTATGACCAGCAGGCCGAGGTGGAGGCGCTGTCCTTCGAGGAGTCCGGTGGCACCAAGCGGCCCGAGAGCCTGGGCGCCCTGGTGCGCTTCGCCCGCGCCCAGTCGCGCGGCCGGGGCCGGGCCCACGTCCGGTTCGGGCAGCCCGTGTCGCTTCGCGAGGCGCTCGACGAGGCCGCGGAGCGCGCCGGCTCGGCCGATCCGCGCGAGGTCGTGCCGCGGGTGGCCTTCGAGGTCGCCCACCGGATCAATGCCGCCACGCCGATCACGCCGTCGGCGCTGGTGCTGTTCGGCCTGCTCGATAACGACGACCGGGCGATGACCCTCGGGGAGACCCTGGGCCTGCTCGAGCCGTTCCTGGCCTATGTGCGGCGGCGGCGGCTGCCGCTGACCTCCGACGTCGACCTGGGTCGCCCTGAGGGCATGCGCCGAGCGTTGCGCACCCTGGTCCGCGAGGGCGTTGTCGAGGAGTACGACGGCGGGCTGGAGCCCGTCTATGCGATCACGCGTGAGCGTCACCACGAGGCGGCGTTCTATCGCAACACGGTGACCCACTACTTCATCACCCGGGCGATCGTGGAGGTCGCGGCCGTCCAGGCGCAGGAAGCGGCGACCGACCCGGGCGCCGACCTGACCACCTCCCTGTGGGAGCACGCGCTCGCCATCCGCGACCTGCTGAAGTATGAGTTCTTCTTCGCGACGAAGGGCGAGTTCGACGCCGAGATCCGCACCGAGACGGCGCTGGCCCTTCCCGACTGGGACAACGACCGGGTCACGGCCGAGTCCGTGACCAGCGTGCTCCAGGCCAGTCCGCTGCTGCTCGCCCACCGCGTCGTCGGCCCGTTCCTCGAGGCCACCCAGGTGGTGGCCGACCGGCTGGCGACCCGCGAGCCGGCGGCGCCGGTCGACCAGGACGCCCTGGTGGCCGAGAGCCTCGGCGTCGCGCGCCAGCGGTGGCTCCAGCGCGACCTGCACAGCGCCGAGTCCATCTCCAAGGACCTGA